>JGI24723J26617_10001471_pt1 | contig 20738 bp, 15 predicted proteins | sample Cruoilmetagenom6_FD_26617 | JGI IMG/M metagenome (IMG submission 26617)
CTGCCTTGCGACGGCCTCCATGCCGAACGTGCCGCTGCCCGGTACGACGACCACGGCGTCGGCTGCATAGACCTCTTTAAGTGTTGAGGAGATATCCCTCATTACACCCTGGAAGGTCTGTGACATGTGATTCAGGGAACGGTCTGTGTAAACGACGGAGTATTCGAGCAACCCGTCAGGGTCAATATTGGGTAGTAGTGCAGGCATGGTTCCTCCTAGAAACCGATGTTACCACCAGGTCGCGTACAGCGCGCTTAGCGCAAGTACTATGACCAGTGAAGCGAACTTAAAGCCCGTCGTNGTCGACGTATCAATTCCTTTGTAGTTGATAGCCGCCGGGTGCGCTTTGCCNCCCTCAAGTGCTGATATCGCGATTCCTGCTGCGATACACAGGAGGAATACGATTCCGACCCGGTCGATAAACGGCAGTTCGGGCCACAGCATCTTGAACGCTATCGAGAAGACGGCCGACCCGATCGCGGCTGCCAGTGCACCGTTCGCGGTGGTCCTCTTCCAGAAAAACCCGAGCAGGAACAGGGCGCAGACACCGGGTGTGAAGAACCCGGTGAATTCCTGAATGAACTGGAAGGCCTGCTGGAAGTTTCCGAGGAGCGGCCTGGCGACGATCAATGCAACAATCATTGCCGAAACGCTCGCAATGCGACCGACTCTTACCAGCTGCGTCTCCGACTTCTCTCCACGACCGAAGTGGCGATAGAGGTCCATCGTGAAGATCGTTGATATCGAGTTCATCATCGATGCAAGTGATGAAACAATCGCCGCGATCAGGGCCGCAAATACCAGGCCAAGTATTCCCGTAGGCAACAGGTTGAGGACTGTCGGGTAAGCCTTGTCGGGTGCTGTGAGGTCGGGTGCAAGAACGGCCGCGGCGACACCCGGCAGTACGATGATGATCGGCATCAGTACCTTGAGGATCGCCGCGAACGCGAGTCCCTTCTGCGCTTCGTGTGTGCTCTTCGCGGCTAACGCGCGCTGAATGATGTACTGGTTAAAGCCCCAGTACGACAGGTGCATGACCCACATGCCGCCGAGCAGGACCGAGAGACCCGGCAAGTCCATGTAATGCGGTGATTCCCTGGTGAAGATCAGGTCGAAGTGGCCGGGCAGCTTCTCGAGCAGGATGTTGAAACCGGCCATCGTGCCTTGTCCGCCCGACACTTCATTGAGCGCGACGATTGCGATCAGGATGCCGCCCAGTATCAGCAGCACGACCTGGATGATGTCAGTAAGAGCAACGGCCTTTAGTCCACCGTAAATAGAGTAGGCGGTCGCGAATGTTCCGAGCCCGATCAGGCCCCAGACGAGGCTCAGGCCGGTGACCGTATTTACCGCCAGCGCGCCGAGCCACAATATGGACGTCAGGTTAACGAATACGTAAATGACCAGCCAGAACATCGCCATGACGTTCCTGACTCGATGGTCGAAACGCTGCTCCAGGAACTGCGGCATGGTGTAGATCTTGTGCTTCAGGAAAACGGGCAATAGCCATTTGGCGACAACAACCAGTGCAATAGCGGCCGTCCATTCGTANACGCCGATCGCGATGCCCATGACGAAAGCGGATCCTGACATGCCGATGATTTGCTCGGCCGAGATGTTTGCTGCGATCAGCGACGCACCAATCGCCCACCAGGGGAGGTTACGACCAGCGAGAAAGTAGTCGCTGGAGTCTTTCTGGTGCCCCGCCTTTTCGCGCGATACCCACTGCGCCAGCACAAGCAAGGTCACGGCGTAGATGGCTACAACGGTCAGATCCAGCGATGCGAGATTCATATGGGTTCCTTCGTTTTCATGCTTCTACTGGATTAAGAGTCGCAGTAATTACCTTCACTTGGCAAACCTCGCTGCGATATTTCAATTCGCCGAAGATTCATGGCGCCGGAATGGATAGTATTGGTGTTATGGACGAGAAGGCTCTCTTGATCGGCGACATCGGCGGCACCAACGCGCGCTTCGCGCTGGCGAACAGCGACAGGGTCGTCTTCGAGAAACCGATGACATTGCAGTGTGCGGACTTTCCGTCCGCCGTTGCAGCGATGGGGCACTTCCTGGAAGCAGTTTCTGCCGGCAGCCCGGATGCGATTTGCCTGGCGGCTGCTGGTCCCGTGATCGGTGAGTCCATAAAAGTCACAAACAACCACTGGACCCTGTCGGCCGAGGAGATTCGGCGCGATCTGGGTGTTGCCCGTGTCAAGCTGCTGAACGATTTCGAAGCGATAGCGTGGTCGATTCCCAATATAGAAGGGCAGTTTCTCGAATCCGTGGGGCAGACGTCGCAAGAGGACCTGCCGGCAGGCGACTTTAGTGTCGCAATTATCGGTCCGGGAACCGGGCTCGGTACAGGTGGCTTGTTCAGACGTGACGGCCGCATGATTCCCGTTGTTGGCGAGGGCGGTCACATAGGGTTCGCTCCCAGGTCGAAAATCCAGATCGATGTACTTGAGATCTTGCGAGAAAAATTCGAACGCGTTTGTATTGAACAGCTGTTGTCGGGGAGTGGGATAGAGAATACCTACCAGGCCTTGCACGCATTGCGAGGTGACAATCGGCAGCAGCTGTCAGCGCCGGAGATTTTCGCTGCAGCAGAAGCAGGCTCAGACCTTGTTGCTGCGGATGCAACCCAGCTGTTCTTTGAACTGCTCGGGCAGGCCGCCGGGGATATTGCGTTGGTTCTCGGTGCCCACGACGGTGTGTATCTCGCCGGTGGCATCGTGAAACGCTATCCTGAAATGCTGCATACCAGCGGCTTTCGAAACGCCTTTGAGAGCAAGGGCCACCACCATTCGATGATGGAACACATTCCGACCAGGCTAATCACTTATGACGAACCGGGCCTGCTGGGTGCCGCACATTGCGTACGGGAGCTACTCCTCCAAGGATGCCGCTAGCTGAAAAATAATATATTATATATTATTCGAACCGGGTGACACCCTCGGTTTTCAAGGCTTTCAGGAGTACTCAATGCAATTCGAAGGCATTTACGTGCCAATCATCACGCCATTCAATGACGATTTCTCAATCGACTGGGATGGCTTTGGTGAGGTTATCGACTTCCAGGTCGAGAGCGGCACGCATGGGGTGATCGTAGGTGGCTCGACCGGTGAGTTCTTCTCCCTGACCGACGCTGAGCGAGTCGAGCAGCTCAAGTTCGCCGTCAAACGAGCGGCCGGGCGAATCCCGATTATCGCGGGTGTGAATGATCTCCTTGTCGATCGTTGCTATGAGCACACGGCGAAGGCCCGGGATGCCGGTGTGGATGCACTGCTGGTTGCGGCACCCCCGTACTCACTTCCGAGCCAAAAAGAGCTGGTCGCCCATTGCCTGAAGATTGACCGCATCGCCAACCTGCCAATCATTCTCTATAACTACCCGGGTCGTACCGGCGTTTCGATGGAAGAAGATTTTCTGGATCGAGTGGCGCAGAGCAGCAACTTCGTCGCGATCAAGGAGAGCGCGGGCGATGTCGATCGCATTCACATGCTGGCGCGTGAGTATCCGCAACTGCAACTGAGTGCGGGCGCAGAAGACCTGGTGCTTGAGTTCTACGCCTGGGGCGCGCGCAGCTGGGTCTCGGTAGTAGCCAACTTCTTCCCGCACGAAGCCGTACGCTTTCACGAGATTTGTGCAATTGGTGGCGATTTCGTCACGGGCCGAAGAATAATGACCGCACTACTACCGATCATGAACTGCCTGGAGAAGGGCGGTAACTTCCTGCAGAGTGTTAAATTCGCCTGCGAACTCGTGGACCGGCCGGCCGGTCCCGTACGCCCACCGATGCAGCCGATGAAAAAGGAACTTCAACGCGAAGTATTCCAAATAATTCACACGGCCAGGCGGACGCTCAACGCGATCCTGGACGAAAAGGAATAGACATGTCCGATCTTCTTACACACGACGAATACAAAGCCATCGCAGCGGACCTGTCATTGCCCGTGAACGCCTACGTGAACGGCAAGTTCACGAAGCCACAGTCCGGCAAGTCCATGGACACTGTGAACCCCGCTACCGGTGAGTTATTAGCTAAGGTCGCCGCCTGCAATTCGCAGGATGTCGATCTCGCTGTGACCAAGGCACGCGAAGCATTCGACAGGGGCGAGTGGTCGCGCAAGCACCCCAGCGAGCGCAAGCGGGTCTTAGTCCAGCTTGGCAAACTCATCAAACGGCACCGACACGAATTGGCGGTCATGGAAAGCCTCGAGTCCGGCAAGCCAATTCGTGAGTGCGCACTGACGGACGTCCCCGAGACTGTGCATAGCCTGCACTGGCACGCCGAAGCGACCGACAAGCTCTACGACCAGGTCTCGCCATCCGGTGACGACGCGCTCGGCCTCGTGATTCGAGAACCGGCAGGCGTGGTGGCCTGCGTCCTGCCCTGGAACTTTCCGCTGATGATGCTGGCCTGGAAGATCGGGCCCGCGCTGTCGGCCGGCAACTCGGTCATCGTGAAGCCGGCCGAACAAACCAGCATGACGGCGTTACGCGTTGCTGAGCTGGCCAGCGAGGCCGGCTTGCCTGACGGTGTCCTGAATATTCTCCCTGGTGAAGGACCGGATGTGGGTGAGCCGCTGGGTCGCCACGACGACGTCAACGTCGTGTCGTTCACAGGCTCCACCGAGATCGGCCGTCGCTTCCTCGAGTACTCGGCGCAAAGCAACCTGAAGCGTATCGTTCTCGAATGTGGCGGCAAGAACCCGGCCGTGGTCCTGTCCGATGCAACGAATCTCGATCATGCCGCGAAGCAGATTACTTACGCAGCGCTTTGGAACATGGGCCAGAACTGTACGGCCAACTCGCGTGTCATCGTGCACGAGAACGTACGCGAGAAACTGGTTGCCAAGATCCGCGAGCAGATACGTTCCTGGAAAACCGGCGATCCGCTTGACCCGACCAATCAGCTCGGGGCCGTCGTCAGCAAGGAGCAATACAACAAGGTCCTCTCTTATATCGAGAAGGGCAAAAAGGAGGGCGCCAACGTCCTCGAAGGCGGCTCTGCCATAGAGGCTGGTGACGGTCTCTTCATCGAGCCAACGTTGTTCGACGGCGTAACACCCGAGATGACAATTGCGAAGGAGGAGATCTTCGGACCGGTATTCGCAATAGTCGAAGTCACATCGGACGCGCATGCGCTCGCCGTGGCTAACGACACCTGCTACGGCCTGCAAGCCTCGCTGTTTACGTCGAACGTCACGAAAGCGCATCGATTCGCCCGAGCGTTGCAGGCGGGCACAGTGTCGGTAAACTGCTACTCGGAGGGGGACGCGACCACGCCCTTCGGTGGTTACAAGTTGTCTGGGTTCGGCGGGCGCGACAACTCGTTGCAGGCACACGAGCAGTACTGCGAAACCAAAACAATCTGGGTTGACCTGAGTGACGATTCGATCGATGACGTAATCGTCGACTAGACAAAAATTATAAGAACAGGGGGTAAGACTATGTCGGCACCGGTTCCTTCGAAAGCGCAGCAAAACTGGTCCTCGCGCACGACGTTCCTGATGGCGTCAATCGGCTTTGCGGTAGGCCTCGGCAATATCTGGCGCTTTCCGTACGTCGTCGGTGAGAACGGCGGCTCGGCATTCATCCTGGTCTACCTTCTGTTCGCATTCGGTATCGGTGTGCCACTCGTCATGTCTGAATGGGCGATCGGTCGGCGCGGTCACAACACGAATTCCGCGTCGGGCAGTATCAGTGCCGTGGCTGAACAGGCCGGGGCGAGTCGGCGATGGGGCAGTGTCGGCGGCATCGCCGTGATCGCGGTATTCATGCTCATGCTTTTCTATACGACGATCGCCGGCTGGACGATGGACTATTTCGTGCGCGCCGCGAGCGGCGACTTCGCACAAATCGACGCAGGACAGTCCAAGAGTATATTCGACAGTCTCGTTGGCAACCCGGGCCGATTGACGTTCTGGCATACCGCCGTTGTCATCCTGACTGTCTACATCAATTCACGAGGTTTGGAGGCCGGCATCGAGCGTGCGGTCAACGTGCTGATGCCCGCGTTGTTCGTGTCGATGCTCGTAATGGTCGGCTATTCGATGGCTGTCGGTGACCTGGGCGCGGCTGCTGCATTCCTGCTGACACCTGACTTCAGTCAGGTTACCGGCAACACGATCCTGATGGCGTTGGGGCAGGCCTTCTTCTCGATCGGCATCGCAATGGCGGTCATGATCACCTACGGTTCGTTCCTCGACAAAGACACGGCAATTACGCAGAACGCGTTCATCGTCGTCGGCGCGGACACGCTGGTCGCCTTGCTGGCCGGGTTCGCAATCTTCCCGATCGTGTTTGCGCATGGCCTGCCACTGGATTCCGGCGCCGGCCTCGTGTTCGAAACACTTCCGATTGCATTCGGTGGCCTTCCAGGCGGACGCATCTTCGGCAGTATTTTCTTCCTGCTCCTGATAGCGGCGGCCATTACGTCGTGCATCGGTAACTTCGCGCCGGTCGTTGCGTGGACGGAAGAGAAACTCAAGCTCAGTCATATGAAAGCATCCGTCATTGCCGGACTGGCGATGTGGGTACTTGGCCTGGGTTCAGTCTTCTCATTCAATGTCCTTGCCGATTACCACCCGCTGTCGTTCATCAGTATCTTCGAAGGCAAGACGATCTATGACTGCTTCGACTACATCATGTCGAACATGCTGCTCCCAGTCGGCGCGTTCCTGACAGCAATATTCATCGGCTGGGTGGCGTCCCGAGAAGGCATACGCGAGGAACTCGGCCTGCCTGATGGCGCTGGCTTCAAGCTTTGGCGTGTATTGATTCGCTTCGTCGTGCCGCTCGCAGTTGCCGTGATCTTCATCGGCGGCATCATTGGCTAAGCCACTGACAGTCGCCCAGTCGGTTGCCGGGCAGATTCGCGAGCAGATATTGAGCGGCGAGGTCAAGGGTGGCGAGCCATTGCGCCAGGAAGCGATCGCGAAAAAATTCGAGACCAGCATCATCCCGGTACGGGAAGCGCTGCGTCAGCTCGAAGCGGAAGGGCTGGTCGAACTGAAGTCACATCGCGGCGCGATCGCTACCGAACTGACACTCGACAAGGCGCGCGAGTGGATTAATCTCCGGCGACTGATTGAGACCGACTTGATTAGTGCTGCCATCGACAAGATTACCGACGAGGACCTCGACAAGGCGGAGGAGGTCCTGGGCCGATTCGATCGTGCGCTGGACCAGCGCATCGAGATCGACCAGTGGAACGATTACAACTTCGAGTTTCACTCGGTTCTTTATGCACCTGCAGGCAGGCCCGAGACGATGAAGGTTCTGGCATCGCTGCACAAGAACTGCGATCGCTATGTTCGCCTGCAGCTCCTGGGCGGCGATCATATCGAACGAGCTGAGGCCGAACACCATCAACTCATTGAGCTTTGTCGAAAGCGCGACAAGCGCGCTGCAAAGTCCCTGCTGCACGATCACATTGTCAGGGTCGAGGAGGATATTGTGGAGGCACTATCGAAATGAAAATGCGCTACCTGCTGTTTGCCCTTGTCCCTGTAGTAGCCCTTGCCCAGAGTGACGGTGAAGCCCTGCCGGACGGGTGGGCGGGCGACCCTCCGGCAATTGAGTCACTCGTGAGTTTCGCACGCGCCGAAAGCGATTTACGCGTTGCTATTACTCGCTATGTCTTCGACCAGGCGGCCATCGAGCGGCGCTACGAGGTTCAGTACTCGCCGGCGCGAATCGAACGGCTTCGGGAATTCACACTTGGCTGGCAGAAACAGCTCTCGGCGGTCGACTTCGAGGCGTTGAATCAGGAAGGCCAGATCGACTACATCCTGTTGCGCAACCGCCTGCGCTACGACCTCGAGATGCTCGGCCAGCAGGAAACACGTCGGGTCGAGATCGCGCCGTTGATTCCTTTCTTTGATGAGCTGCGCCTGTTGCAGGAGAGCAGGCATGATCGGGAGCGCGGTGATCCTCGGGCCGTCGCCGGTCGGCTGGATAGTATTGCAGAACACCTCGACGGGCTCATCGGTGATTTGCCGGACGTGGCAGACCAGCGTTCCAGGGTTTCTCCTGTGGTTGCGTGGCGTGCATCCAATCAGCTTGATCACATCCGGCAGGTGCTTGCTGACTGGAATACGTTCTATTCCGGGTACGACCCGATGTTCAATTTCTGGGTACCGGAACCCTATGGACGAGTTGACGAAGGCCTTGGGGCGTATGCAGAGGCCATCCGCTGGCACCTGGTTGGGATCACTGAGGACGACAAGGCACCAATAATCGGCGACCCGGTTCTTGCCGACGGGCTGCGCGCCGACCTCGCGGTTGAAATGATTCCGTATTCGGCCAGGGAACTGCTGGAGATTGGCGAGAAGGAGTTTGCGTGGATCGAGGAGCAGTTCCGGGATGTCTCGCGGCGCATGGGATTCGGCGACGACTGGAAAGCGGCACTCGAACACACCAAGAACCTGGCGCCTGCGCCAGGTGAGAAACCGTGGGTTATTTTCGAGATTGCCGACTACTCGGAAAACTACGTCGAAGGCATGGGGAACATCACAATGCCGCCGCTGGCGAGGGAGGTCTGGCGCCTCCGAATGCAAACGCCCGAAGACCAGCTGCGCAGCCCGTTCTTCACAGGCGGGGAAGAAACGCGGGTCTCGTATCCGACGAATACAATGGCGCATCGCGACAAGCTCATGAGCATGCGCGGCAACACACCACATTTCAATTTCGGAACCGTGCAGCATGAACTTCTGCCGGGACACCACATGCAAGGTTTCCTGACGCAGCGGTTCAATCCGCACCGCGGTTACCTGTCATGGACGCCGTTCTGGAGTGAGGGGTGGGCGTTCTACTGGGAATTCAGGCTATGGGATTCGGACTTTCCCCGGAGCGACGAGGACAGGATAGGCATGTTGTTCTGGCGTCTGCACCGGGCAGCACGCATTGTCTTCTCGCTGAACTACCATCTCGGTAACTGGACACCGCAGGAGGCAGTGGACTTTCTCGTCGATCGGGTGGGACATGAGCGCGCGAACGCAGAGGCGGAGGTACGGCGCACGACGATTGATGCCCCGCTGTACCAGATCGCCTACATGATGGGCGCACTTCAGTTCCGTGCCCTGTACGAGGACCTGGTGGTCAACGGGGATATGGACGAGAGGGCCTTCCACGACGCAGTCATGCAGGGCGGAACACTACCCGTCGAACTGGTGCGAGCCCGCCTGACCGGGCAGGCGCTATCACCCGATTTCGAGAGTGGCTGGCGTTTCTACCGGGACCCGTAGGTAGTACCACGAATACTTCCACCTGTGCGCCATTGCCATCATGGACGTGGCGCATGAATTCGTGCGCTGGTCTAGGTTCGAGAGGTTATCTCCATGCGCACGTGCTCACGCATTTTCCTCACAGGTTTTGTGCTCCTGTTCGCGACAGTTGCCTGGTCAGGTAGTTTCGAGAAAGGATGGGACGCATACAGTTCGACTGACTATGCGACGGCCCTGGCCGAATGGCAGGACTTGGCTGACGCGGGCGATGTGGACGCTTCCTACGGTATGGGCCTTTTGTATGGCAACGGCTTCGGCGTCGATATGAATGACGACCTGGCACTGAAGTACTATGGTTACGCGGCCGAAAAAGGTCATGCCGACGCCCAGTTCAACCTCGCGGTCATGCACCAGAATGGCTGGGGTGTGCCGCCCAGCGACGAGTCCGCCAACAAGTGGTACCGGCTAGCAGCCGACCACGGCATCACAAGCGCCCAGATAGCGCTAGGGCGTTTCTACGCCATGGATTTCATGGATTCCTACGACCCGGTCGAAGCGTACAAATGGTTCTCCCTCGCCGAACGGCTGGGGGACGTAGATGCTTCCGACAAACGTGAGTTTGTGGCCTCACGCATGACAACGGCACAGGTCGCCGAGGGCGATGGACAGGTCACCGTGTGGATGGACGCACACAAAACCCTGTTCGCCTCAGACTACTAGCTTCTTCTCCATTCTCTGAAAGAGAGTGCCCTGGGCCCGATCAGCAATGGTCGGACCCGACTCGTTGCGGGCATCGTCCGCCATCTTGACGAGACGCTGAACCCTCAGCCGGCGTCAGACTGAGCTTCGGGTGCCGCGTCCTGAAACGCGGTTAGCTCGTTGCAGGCGTCGGTTGCGGCGACCAGTTTCGGGAAGTCATCAAGCGGTACTCTAAAGCGCCGTGCGTTGTAAACCTGTGGAACCAGGAACGCGTCGGCGAGGGTGATCGTGTTGCCGAACACGTAGGGGCCGTCGCTGGCCAGAATCTCGGCGGCCCTGAATCCCTCGTGAATCCAGTGCGCGTACCAGTCACCGCTTGGGTCGGCGTCGAACTCATTCTTGATGTATTGCATCACGCGCAGGTTGTTCAGCGGATGAATGTCGCAGGCGATCATGTTGCAGAATGCACGTACCTGGCTGCGTGCCGGCTCTGATTCTGGCAGCAGGTGCACATTCGGATAGGCCTCCTCGAGATACTCGAGCATGGCCATCGACTGCGAGATACCCAGTTCGCCATCTTCCAGGTACGGGACGAGCATTTGCGGGTTCTTCGCACGGTAGGCCTCGCCCCGGTGTTCGGAAACGTCGGGTGCGAGCGATACCGGAACGATCGTGTGTTTGAGTCCCTTCAGGTTCAGCGCTATGCGGACGCGGTAGGCGGCCGATGAGCGCCAGAAACTGTAGAGCCGGATAGACATGACGGTGGTTACGGGCCTTCGTACTTTTCCACGACCTGGTCGATATTACCGAATATCGACGCCCCGTTCGTGTCATTCATTTCGATACGAATGCGATCGCCAAATTGCATGAACGACGTGGACGGCTTGCCATCGTTGATCGTCTCGATTGTGCGAATCTCTGCAATGCATGAATAGCCAACACCACCGTCGGCGATCGGCTTGCCCGGTCCGTCGTCAAGCTTGTTGGAGATCGTGCCTGACCCGATGATGCAGCCCGCGCTGAGCGGTCGGGATTTCGCGGCGTGTGCGACCAGTTGTCCAAAATGAAACGTCATGTCGACGCCGGCATCGGGTTTCCCAAATACTTCGCTGTTCAATGTCGACAGCAATGGCAAGTGCAACTTGCCGTTGCACCATGCGTCGCCGAGTTCGTTTGGCGTAACAGCGACCGGCGAGAATGCGCTCGATGGTTTGGACTGGAAGAAACCGAAGCCCTTGGCCAGTTCGCCCGGGATCAGGTTGCGCAGCGATACNTCGTTGACGAGCATGATCAGCTGTATGTGATCGAGCGCAGCCTCGGCCGAGACACCCATCGGGACGTCATCGGTCACGACGACAATCTCGGCTTCGAAATCGATACCCCAGGCTTCGTCCGCCATCGGGATGTTGTCGCGCGGGCCGATGAATGAATCGGAACCACCCTGGTACATAAGTGGATCGGTCCAGAACGTAGCAGGCATTTCAGCGCCACGGGCCTTGCGCACCAGTTCAACGTGATTCACGTAAGCCGAACCGTCTGCCCACTGGTAAGCGCGGGGTATTGGTGATGCACAGTCTGCCTGGTCGAAGGCATCGCCTTCTCCGGCCTCCGCGCGGGCAGCGATCGTCTCGAGGGCAGGGCGCGCATTGGTCCAGTCATCGAGAGCGGCCTGTAAAGTGGGAGCGACCCCGGTGGCGTCAATGCAGCGGCTGAGATCAGTGGATACAACAACGAGGCGGCCATCGCGGCCGCTCTTGAGGGATGCAAGTTTCACTTATATTTGTCCTGTAAATTCAAGTTCGTGCAGCCAGGCTGCATGGCGTGGTGCTTTCTTGGTCTGGCTCCATTCTTCCAGCATGGCTGGTGCTACACGCTTCAGCTCATCGATCTGCTCCTGCGTCTGCGTGTTAGCGACGAGTTCGAGTCGATGGCCATTCGGGTCGAAGAAGTAGATGGACTGGAAGATGCCGTGATTGGTTGGGCCGATAACGTCCAGCCCTTCGCCTTCCACGTGTGCCTTCGCGGCGAGTAGAGCATCGTAGTTCTCTACCTCGAACGCGATGTGTTGAACCCACTCCGGGGTATTGTGATCACGGTCCATGTCCGGGCGCGTTGGTAGTTCGAAAAAGGCGAGTACGTTGCCCATGCCGGCATCCAGAAAGACGTGCATGTACGGGTCAGGTTCCTTCGTCGACGGCACCTGGTCCTCGGCGAACGCCACCGTGAATTCCATATTGAGTACACGCTGGTAGAAGTTGACTGTTTCCTTCGCATCCTTGCAGCGGTACGCGACGTGGTGAATTCGTTTGAGTTCCATGCTTCGCTCCTGTCAGGCCTCTGCGGTGACGATGCCGCGCGCGACCTGGTCTCGTTCGATCGATTCAAACAACGCCTTGAAGTTTCCTTCGCCGAAGCCTTCGTCTTCCTTGCGCTGGATAAACTCGAAAAACGTCGGGCCAACCATGTTCGCCGAAAAGATTTGCAGCAGCAAGCGCGGCTCGCCATCACTTGTCGTGCCATCCAGAAGGATGCCCCGCGACTGCAGTTCGTCGACGGGCTCGCCGTGGCCCGGCAAGCGTTCTTCGAGCATCTCGTAGTAGGCTTCTGGCGGGGCGGTCATGAACTCGATACCGCTCTTCTGCAGGCGGTCCCAGCAGGCCAGTAAGTCGTCGCAGGAGAAGGCGATGTGCTGGATGCCTTCGCCGTTGAAGGCCATCAGGTATTCCTCGATCTGCCCCGTTCCCTTTGAGGCTTCCTCGTTCAGTGGAATGCGAATCTTGCCGTCTGGTGCCGTCATTGCCTTCGACACCAGGCCCGTGTACTCACCCTTGATGTCGAAGTAGCGAATCTCGCGGAAGTTGAAGAGCTTCTCGTAGTAGTCGGCCCAGTATTCCATGCGGCCGCGATAGACATTGTGCGTCAGGTGGTCGATGACGTCGAAACCACAACCTTCGGGATGTCGGTCGACACCTTCGATGAAGTCGAAGTCGATGTCGTAGATCGATGAACCTTCTTCGTAGCGATCAATGAGGTAGACGGTCGCACCGCCGATTCCCTTGATGGCCGGCAGGCGAATCTCCATCGGGCCGGTCGGAATCTCGACGGGCTGGGCACCCTGCTCGAGTGCACGGTTGTAGGCCTTGTGGGCGTCCTTGACCCGGAATGCCATGCCGCAGGCACAAGCGCCGTGTTCGCGTGCGAAATACCAGGCTCGGCTCTTTACTTCGTTATTGATGATGAAATTGATGTCACCCTGGCGCCACAGCGTCACGTCCTTGGAACGGTGCCGGGCCACCTCGGTGAACCCGAGCAGCTTGAATGCGCTTTCGAGCACACTCGTGTCGGGCGCCGCGAATTCCACAAACTCGAAGCCGTCGAGTCCCATGGGGTTGTCGAAGAGATCTGCCATGTCCGAATCCTCTGTCTTGTCTGGGCCGTGCAATACTTTTCGACATTATGAGCGCATTTTGGAGAACAGGGGTCCGGAATGCCCCAATAAACTGGAAAAGGCGAAACAAGTGTCGCACAATAGTTAAAAAGCTGAACATTGAGCCCGAATGGACCTGAACCGAACCGACCGCCGCCTGCTCGCCGAACTGCAGAAGAACTCAAATCGCAACCAGAGTGAGCTCGCAGCGCTCGTCGGCATGTCACGCACCTCCTGCTGGCGGCGAATTCGGGATTTCGAGGACGCCGGTCTGATCGATCGACAGGTGGCGCTGCTAAACCCGAAAATGGTGGGTTTCAACATTCAGGTGCTGTTGCTCGTCGCAATGAAAGAGCACACCGACAGGAACCGGGAGAACTTTGAACGGCATGTGTCCCTGCTGCCCGAGGTCACAGAGTGCTTTTCCGTATCAGGCGATCGCGACTACCTGCTGCACGTCGTCGCCACGGACATGGACAGCTATAACGATTTCCTGAATGCGGAAGTTCTGCGGCATGAAGCGGTGCAGTCCGCCAGCTCGACGTTCGTGCTGCGGCGCGTCAAATACACAACCGAATTGCCATTGTAGGCATCAGCTCGATACGAGCAGGGCTATCGACTGCGCGGGCATTGTGACGTTGCGCGAGTCACTCGTTTGAGGCTGTTCTGTGGCACTACAGAACGCAATGCGCCAGTCGCGAACCCGATCGCTGCGAGACAGCCGCATATCGGCCTCGTGATCGTGCGCATTAACGAGGATCGCCACCGCAGATTCGCTACCGTCGTGATTTGCGCATGAAATTTCCTTCGTAAACGCACGACTGTGGGCCCACTCGGCTTCCTGCTTGGTCTCGCCATACTGGTTGATCCAGTCAATCTGCACAGTGCCTTCGGCCAGTTCGAGCGTGCCATGCACATATTGCGGCAGGCGCAACAAGGGCGTCTCGCGACGGAGCCAAATGAGTTCGCGAACCAGTTCTGCGAACCGCGAGTCGCCATCGAGGCCGGACCAGTCGAGCCAACCCGTCTCGTTGTCCTGAGCATACGCGTTGTTGTTGCCCTGCTGCGAATTAGCGAATTCATCACCTGCAAGAATCATCGGCGTGCCCTGCGACATGAGGAGTGTCGCAAGAAGATTCAGGCTATGACGGCGCCGCTGCCGAAGAACTTCTTCGTCATCACTTTCACCCTCTACGCCGTAGTTGCAGCTGTAGTTGTGTGAGTGCCCATCGCGATTGTCTTCTCCATTCGCCTCGTTGTGTCGATGGACGAAGCTGACCGAATCACGCAGCGTAAAACCATCGTGTGCCGTAATGAGATTTACGCTCGACACGGGGCCGCGGCCACTGGCTTCAAACAAGTCGGCCGAGCCGTGCAGGCGCCTCGCCAGCAAGCCGCTCTTGCCCGGGTCGCCTCGCCAGAACTGGCGCACGCCATCACGGTAGACGTCGTTCCATTCGGCCCAGCGTGGCGGGAAATTGCCAAGCTGGTAGCCACCAGGGCCCGGGTCCCAGGGTTCGGCGATAAGCTTGGTATCCTTGAGCCGCACATCATTACTGATGTCGAGCAACAACGGGTGACCCTTGTAGAAGCCGTGATGGCGGCGCCCGAGAATCGTCGCCAGGTCGAAACGAAATCCGTCTATGCCAAAGGACTCCGAAAAATACGCAAGGCTATCGATGATTATCTGCCGTACACGCGGATGCTCAACATTGAGCGTGTTGCCACAGCCTGTGTCGTTGATATAGGCGCCGGGATCATGTGGCGGCGTACGGTAGTAGGTCAGGTTGTCGATGCCCCGAAAGCTGACGGTGGGGCCGCCCCGACCGGCTTCGCCCGTGTGGTTGTAGGCGACATCGAGGATGACCTCCAACCCGGCGTCATGGAGGCCGCGGACCGTATCCCGAAGTTCAATATCGGCGTCGCCATTCGCATAACGTGGCATTGGCGCGAAGAACGAAATCGAGTTGTAGCCCCAAAGGTTGCGAAGTCCGTTGTCCGCCAGGTGACGTTCATCGATGAAAGCGTGCACAGGCATCAGTTCGACGGACGTAACGCCGAGCGCCTTGATGTAGTCGATTACCTCGTTGTTACTGAGCCCCGAGAATTTCCCGCGATCTGCCGCGTCGACTGCCGGATGTCGCATCGTGTAGCTGCGCACATTGCATTCGTAAAAGATCGTCTCACCCCAGGGGACGCGCGGTCGTTGGTGTTCAGCGGGGAGGGCGTTTGCGGTAACAATACTCAGGGGCACGCTGCCGGCGCTATCCAGGTCGTTCGTATCGAATACCGCGTCGGTCCAGGCGAACTCGCCGTGTAGTCGCCGTGCATACGGGTCGATGAGTAATTTATTCGGGTTGCAGCGCAGGCCACGGCTCCGGTCGAATGGGCCGTGCACGCGCAGTCCGTAGCGTTGCCCGACGGAACAGCCAGGCAGGTAGCCGTGCCAGACACCATCGCTGCAGTCGGGCAAGTCGTAACGCGCGACCTGCATACCGGATTCGTCGAACAGGCAAACCTCCACCTGCTCTGCGAGGGTGGAATAGACCGCGAAGTTCGTCCCGCCCTTGTCTGGCACAGGGCCGAGCGTGTCAGGTAGCCCTGTTTCGATCATGAAGTCTCATGCGATATCGGATCGAGACACCAGATATCGTCGTTGTAGTCACGCATGGTTCGATCCGTCGAGAACCGACCGGAGCTGGCCGTGTTCAGGATGCTCATGCGAGTCCAGCGAGCCTCGTCCTGGTACGCCTCGCCGGCCTCGGCCTGCGCGTCGACAAATGCACGGAAGTCTGCGGCGGTCATCCACATATCCGACGGCTCCCTGATCGACTGGGTGATGGAGTCGAAAATGCCCGGCTCGAAGTGGTTGAAGTGGCCGCTCTGAAGCAGGTCCATGACACGGTGAAAGTCATCGTCCGCATCGATTATGGCTTGCGGATCATAGCTGCCGCGTAGTGCCTCGATCTCTTCGACGGTATTTCCAAACAGGAAGAAATTCTCTTCGCCAACCGCCTCCCGGATCTCGACGTTTGCACCGTCGAGCGTCCCGATCGTGATAGCGCCGTTCATCATGAACTTCATGTTACCGGTGCCGGAGGCTTCCTTGCCGGCTGTCGAAATCTGTTCAGAGAGATCAGCGGCCGGACAGATCATTTCCATGCCCGAAACGTTGTAGTCCGGGTAGAAAACCAGTTGCAGTCGTCCGGTCATCGCGGGATCGGAATTGATGACGCGTGCCACATTGTTGATGCACTTGATCACGGACTTCGCCATGATGTAGCCGGGAGCCGCTTTGCCGCCGATGATGATCACGCGCGGTGCCAGGTTGTTACCGTCACCCCGGCGGATGACGTCGTACAGGTGAATTGCATGCAGGACGTTTAACAGTTGCCGCTTGTATTCGTGGATGCGTTTGACCTGCACATCAAACATCATGTCCGCAGAAACCTTGAGTCCGGTCTTTTCCTCCAGAGCAATGGCCAGCCGCTGCTTGTTCACGAGTTTGACCTCGCGCCAGCGAGCCTGGAATTCGGGATCCTCGGCTTTCGCCCGTATACCCTCCAGTTCACCGAGGTCAGTCTTCCAGCCGACGCCGACCGTATCGTTGATCAGGGTCGCCAGGCCCGGATTGCAGGCCGCGAGCCAGCGGCGCTGCGTTACGCCGTTGGTTTTGTTGTTGAAGCGTCCGGGCCAAAGCTCGGCGAAATCACAGAACAGGCCTTCGCGCAGCAGGCGCGAATGTAACTCGGCAACACCGTTGATCGAGAAGCTGCCCACAATGGCTAGGTAGGCCATGCGAATCATCGGCTGCGGGCCTTCCTGGATGAGTGACATCCGGCGGATCTTGTCGTTGTCACCAGGCCAGCGCTGGCCTATGTCCGCGATGAAGTGGGCATTGATTTCGTAAATGATATCCAGCAGCCGTGGCAGCATGCGTCGGAACATCGACACGGGCCACATCTCGAGCGCTTCGGGCAGCAGCGTGTGATTTGTGTACGCCATCGTGTTGCGCGTGATGTCCCACGCGTCGTCCCAGTTCAGGCCGTGCTCATCGATCAGCAGGCGCATGAGTTCGGCGACCGCTATGGCCGGATGTGTGTCATTAAGCTGGAAGCAGTTTTTCGCGGCGAACGTGGAAAAGTCATCGTCATGTCGCTGGCGCCAGTTACGAATGGTGTCCTGAAGGCTGGCCGACGCGAGGAAGTACTGCTGCCGGAGGCGCAGTTCCTGGCCATTCTCGGTCTCCGCGTTCGGATACAGCACCATCGTGATGTTCTCGGCCTCGTTCTTTGACGCAACCGAGTCGGCATAACTACCGGCATTGAATTCTTCCAGGTCAAACTCGTCGCGCGCGGCGGCCGACCAAAGCCGCAGCGTATTGACGATGTCGTTCTTGAAGCCCGGCACGGGAATATCGTAGGGAATCGCCAGCACGTCATGGGTATCGACCCAGACGTGCCGTGACTTGCCATTTGTGTCGATCTGCACGTCGCTGCGACCGCCGAAATGAATGGTCTGGGCGTATTCGATTCGCTCGATTTCCCATGGGAAGCCCTCACGCAGCCAGCCGTCGGCTTCTTCAACCTGGTAACCGTTATCGATGCGTTGGTGGAACATGCCGTACTGGTAGCGGATGCCGTAGCCAGTGACTGGCAGCGAAAGTGTTGCGCAGCTGTCGAGGAAACAGGCGGCCAGTCGACCGAGACCGCCATTGCCGAGGCCCGTATCCCGCTCACGTTCGCACACGTCCTCGAGATCGAGACCGATGCGGTCCAGTGCCTCGGTCGTTTCTTCCTCGATACCGAGATTTAGCAATGCATTGCGCAGCAGTCGGCCCATCAGAAACTCGAGTGACAGGTAGGCAACGCGCCGTGTGTCACTAGCCTCGATCGCATTGCGGGTCTTGTTCCAGCGCTCCATCAGTCGATCGCGTGCGGCGTATACCACCGACTGGTAAAGGAACGGCGAATCCACCTTGATTGTGCGCCGCCCGAGCATCCGTCCGAAATAGTGCGTGAAGTCGCTGAGGATCGCATCGGCAGTCATCGGCAATTCCGACGTCTGCAGCAACTCCCGGTCGCCGTTTTGTTTATCGGGCTTGGCGGACATCAATCTTTCTCCAGCAATATTGTGGCCAATGGGGGCAATGTCAGCTCGATCGAAAATGGCCTGCCATGCAGGCCTTCGTTCGCCGAGGAGACAGCCGGGGCGCCAACGCCGCTGCCACCGTATTGTTCGTCATCAGTATTGATAAGCGCCCGGTAAGTACCGTCCTCCGGGACGCCGAGTTTGAAGCCATCGCGAACCAACGGCGTCAGGTTCGTCACGCAGACTACGAAGTGGCCGTGCGAGTCGCGTCGCAGCCAGCTCAGCACACTACTGTCGCGGTCATTCCAGTCGAGCCACTCGAAGCCACTGTCGTCGAAGTCAATTTCGTGCAACGCCGGTGTCGCGGAATATACGTGATTCAGTTCGCGCAGTAAGGTCTGGACTCCCTGGTGCCCGGCATCGTCGAGCAGGTGCCAGTCGAGTGATTGATCATGATTCCACTCTCGCACCTGGGCAATCTCATTGCCCATGAAGAGCAGCTTCTTGCCGGGGTGAGCAAACATTGTGCCGTAGTAAGCACGGAGATTCGCCAACTGTTGCCAGCGGTCTCCAGGCATGCGGCCGAGAATCGAGCGTTTGCCGTGTACGACCTCGTCATGCGACAGGGGCAGGATAAAATTCTCGTTGAATGCATACACGAGACCAAAGGTCATTTTGTCGTGATGAAACTTGCGGTGCACCGGGTCCTCGGACATGTACGACAACGTGTCGTTCATCCAACCCATGTTCCACTTGTAGGTAAACCCAAGGCCGCCGGCATCCACGGGTCGCGACACGCCAGGCCACGCCGTCGACTCTTCGGCATAGGACGTTGCTCCGTGTGCGTGCAGTTCCGTATTCAGGCGCTTAAGAAACTCAACCGCCTCGAGATTCTCATTGCCGCCATGCTCATTCGGCACCCATTCGCCTTCTTCCCGTGAGTAGTCGAGGTACAGCATGGAGGCGACTGCATCGACGCGCAGGGCGTCAATGTGAAACTCATCGATCCAGTACAGCGCGTTACCGATCAGGTAGTTGATAACTTCACGGCGGCCGTAGTTGAAGATCAGCGTTCCCCAGTCGGCGTGTTCGCCCTTTCTCGGGTCGGCGTGTTCATAGAGTGCCGTGCCGTCGAAACGTCGTAAGCCGTGGTCATCGCCAGGGAAATGTGCGGGCACCCAGTCCATGATCACGCCGATGCCCTGTGCGTGACAGGCGTCGACCAGGTGTCGGAAGTCGTCAGGTGAGCCGAAGCGTTGCGTCGGCGCGAACATTCCAATGGGCTGATAGCCCCAGGAGCCGTCGAACGGATGTTCTGTTACCGGCAGTAACTCGATGTGCGTGAAGCCCATCCCGGCCACGTATGGCACCAGTTCGCGAGCCAGGTCCGCGTAGCTAAGGTAGCTGCCGTCGTCCTTGCGACGCCAGGAGCCAAGGTGAACCTCGTAAATGCTCGTCGGGGCACCGAGTTGCGGTCCGGCCCTGTGCTTGTGCAGCCAGTCGGCGTCATTCCAGTCGAAGCGGCTTTCGAAGACGACCGATGAGTTTCCGGGAGGTGGTTCGTGAAGCGTTCCGTACGGGTCAGCCTTCAGCGGCAGGAGTTTTCCGTCGGCATCCGTGATTTCGTACTTATACAGCGAACCATTGCCGACGCCGGGCAAGAATATTTCCCAGATTCCGTTGCCCGGATGCAGTCGCATAACATGCCGGCGGCCATCCCAGCTGTTGAAGTCTCCGACGACACTTACGCGTGAGGCATTAGGTGCCCAGACGGCAAACCGGGTTCCGCTGATGCCCTGTACGGTACGCAAGTGTGCCCCAAGCTTACGGTAGACATTCTGGTCCGAGCCTTCCCCAAGCAGGTACAAGTCCATTTCGCCGAGCGTGGAGGGGAATCGATAAGGGTCCTCGATCAGCTGTGATTCGCCAGACTGCCAGGTAATGCGCAGAGCATAGCGTCGCTTGCGCGGTGGCATTGGCGCTTCAAAGATGCCGTTGTCGTGGATACGGCACATCGAGGCCAGCTTTCGGCCATTGCTCCCCACAAGGTCGACAGACCGGGCGTCTGGCTGCAGCGTCCGGACGACCCGACCGGTGGCCGTTGGATGCAGGCCAAGGACGGAAAACGGATCGTTGTGCCGGCCGTTCGCCAATGCGTCGATTTCGGTCTGCTTACTCATGATGGGCGAGGTAAAGCGTTTCGATAGTCTGTTGTGCCGATGACGCCCAGTCAAAGCGTTGTGCAGCCGCCGCTTTGTGGATTTCCTGCCAGCGCACCGGGTCATCGGCTC
>JGI24723J26617_10001474_pt1 | contig 20717 bp, 16 predicted proteins | sample Cruoilmetagenom6_FD_26617 | JGI IMG/M metagenome (IMG submission 26617)
ATTCATTTACTCTCCCTTTTCACCTTCCATTACCCCCAAACAAAAAAAGCCCATCCATTTGGATAAGCTTCTCATCGGTCTATTTCTAAACCACAAGCCACGTTTAAGTGACTCAACACAACATTTTAATTGCGGTCTGGACGAGCGGGTTGAAAAGTGATTCGATTTTATCTATCCACACCTCTCAACACTATAATTGCCTATCTTTATTTTGATAGGTTTGTATAAACACTTCAGTACATTTAAAAACATTGTACTGATTTTTATTATCCTCAATAAACTCTTTCTTAAATTCAAATTATAATTTCGATTCTAATCAATTTTGGCTAATTTCTATTCCTCTTCGTTATCTCGCACAACCTCAGCTATGTTCTCAACATCTTTATCCAGACTTTCTTCATTATACTTTTCTTTGTGAAGTACAATCAAGTTGCAAAATGAAATTATAAAGCAAGAGGTCAAAGTATAAGATAACGCCAACAGACCAATTAATATGATTTTGTTTGTATTAATACTCTTTCTTGTCCAAACCCTTTCACTTTCTCCTTGGAAATGCCTCATTATTTCTTCGCGTTCCAATGGCAAATTTCCTTTTTCTTCAAGGTCAGTAAGAGGGTCATTTTCAATTCGATCATTTCCAATTATTACTTCAATACTTGAATATGGAAGAGTTTTGGTTGCTCTAGAATAATAATACCCTACTATTGACAAAGTGAGTAAAGCAAAAAATAAAATTGAAAGTTTGAACCAAAGCTTAAGATTTTTATTTCTATAAGTATATAGAACGAGAAAGCCCGCAACTATGGTAGCAAAAAATATTATAAACTTCAGATAAAAAGAGGAAATATTTGAACTACCTGCCCAAGCAGGCAAGGGTATAACAAATGACCCAGCAACAGATGCTATCCAAGCACTCAAGAGAGTAATCTCTTTCCAAGCATTTTTTAATTGTTTAATCATTTCTTAATTTATTCTATTTCAAAATAAATGGGTTTTGATTCTTGATCAGAATTGATTATATCCACCAATCTATCCTTACTTCTATAAGTACCCTTTTCAATCCATATAATGTAATAGCCAGGGGAGAGAGGCTTCTCAGCATTATTAGTCGGGTTATTGAACTGATATCTTTTAACGTCCGTATCAAAGTCGTATGAGTATTTGACAAATACCGAATATCCTGAAGCATTTTTAGTTTCGACGACAACTTTAACTTTTTCAACAAAATTCGGACTAATTCCAAAATTGATAGACTTATATTTATTTTCATAATCCGAAGTAGCAAAAAACAACGTTTTCGTCACGAATTCAAGGTTCTCAAACTGGTTATAAGCCCCTTGCAAAGCAACTTGATTACTCTGCAACGTAATCAGGTAGTCACTATCAATATTCTTTATTTTCACCACATCATCAAGAATCTTAAAAAGTCGTTCACTTGATGATTCTAAATTCCTATATAAATCAATTAACTCTATATTGTTCGTTGGGTTTATGACCTCTTGCAACTTTGTCAAAGTTTGTTGCGTTTTGAAAGAAACCTCAAAGTAGTCAATTTCATTGGATTGCGCCAATGAAATTGTTCCCGAACCAAATAGAATAATCAAAAATAATGTTGGAAACAATAGTCTCATATTCAATGGTTTTAGTAATTATGAAGATTTATAAATTTCGATATCAACTGACCAGTCCCCATCCTTTTCATTAAAATACATTAACAAATCGATATCATACTCAGGGCCTTCATATGAAGCCTCTTTGTATTTCTCCTTGTCAAAATTATCATGTTTGGTATGCTTATTTAATACTGCATCAAAAGCATTAATTAGAAAATTAAATTTCTCCAAAGCTTTATTGCCATGTTCGAAAGGCACATAGGAAATAAATAATTCGATATCATCAGGTTTGGTCGTTTTTAATATGTTATCACTGGGAAAGTTCAAAATGGTTTTAACATCAGCATTTTCATCGAAATAAATGGGACAGGCATATTCAACAAAAAACACATTGGTACTATCATAAAAATGAAAGTCTCCTACTCCAACACTCAATTTTTCAGAATCATACTTTAAATATCGAAGCAACTGTTCAATATTGGCAGCTAATTTAAAAGAGGACGGTTTTGATCTACTTTCAAGTTCTAGGTAATTCATAATACTTCCAGTCTGGTCAAAGGACTCCACTTGATCCAAATATTTACAGGTCATCCAAGATTCAATACTCCCGGAATGTGGAAATACTAATGTTGGCATTTTATTCTCATAAAGAGAAGTCATATTTGAATCATCAGTGACCACTTCATCCCAATTTAAAGAACCTCGAACTGTTCTAATCTCACGAGGTTCAAAAACAAGTCTATGAAGGCGAGAATTTCTTTTAGTATGATATACAGAATTGTCGCTTGACGCCCGAAGAACATGAGAAACGTACACTTCCATTTCTACAATTATTGTTCTATCCGAAATATTCATATAGTCGAAAGAATAATTTACAATAGGATTTTCTTGTGTTGTCTTCCAATCAATGCCAAGCCCTCCCTCTGGACGTATCAAAACCAAATTCTTGGCCACGTTGGAATCGTAATTAACAATTCTCTTAGCCAACTTATAACACCAGCTAAATGGATTCTCGGTTGAATAATTAAAATCAAGAAGATTCAGAGTCTTTCTTATTTTTTTATCATAGTTTTCCAATGAACCGTAGTAAGATATAATTATTTCTGGATGTAACTTGGCTTCATCAATAGCAAAAAAAGCCATTCCAAAGTCCATTCCATGTTTAAGCGACATTAAGCGGTCATTCCTAGACGGATGAGTACCCATGGAATTTTCAGCAATACCCATATCCAAAATAATTTCAAACACATCATAAAAATCATTAGTCGAAACTTCAGATTCAGAAATATTTTTACGTGTTATGTCATACATCAAAAGGCTTCCAAAGCTATACCCAGCAAGAAGATCAGCTTGAGCTTCTAATAACATCCGAAAGACAGGTTTATCAAGTAATTCAGTTTTCCCTTTAAGCCAGTTGAATTGGAATTGATGTGATAACTCATGTGCTAGTAGAATTTGGACAAGAAACTTTTTACCACTATCACTTAGCCCTGTAGAGAATTTGCTGTATTGATCAAGTGCAAAAACAACTTTTCCTTCATCTTTTATTGAGACCATTTCTCCCACTTGAACTATCTCAAGTTGAACTGGAAAGTTAGGTTTAGATACATGTAATAGCCGATTGAACTCAGTTTTAATAAATTCTTCATTAATCTGTGCATCAACAATGAAAAAATTAAAAAGTAAAAGAGGCAATATTAAGATACATCTTTTCATATAAATAGATAATTGTTCAGATTACAAAATGAAGTAACCGAATTAACTGATTAATAAAAGTAGGGGAGAATTTTAATAAAGATAAGAAATTAATTTTTATATAACTATTATACAACCTGTTGAAGAATACTATCACCTTAATAATATAAGTAGTATTAGATCTTATTTACTCAAGAATTGTCAGAGGGCCTCCAACTAAAGCGTACCTCTGTGTCAAGAACTATTTTAAATTATCTAAGTTAGTCCTATCCTCACCAACATGCAGTTTGAAATCAATAACACCTCGATATCCAACTGATGGAATCCAATCTATCTTATCAATGTGCAAATCGTTGATCAAGGGAATCAAAGACTCTACTACTTGGTATATTATTCGTTTTGATAGGCTAATGCCAGGGCAGGAATGCCTACCTAACCCAAAAGATAAGAACCTTTGTGTCGAAATATCTTTTTGTGGTTCAGTTCCTGAGTTGCCAACCTTTACTCTATTTGCCACAGAAATAAATAACATGAGCTTATCTCCCTCTTTAATCTTATGTTCTTCAATCATACAGTCGTTCAAAGCTATACGAGATATATATTGAAAAGGAGGATTAAATGCAATAAGTTCTTCTATCCACCGCATGTCTAGTACAATTTCTCGTGATAAATTCTGCTTACGAGATATAATTGAATAGATGACATTTTCTATTCCTGAAGTAAGAGATTTAAACCCATCTAAAAGAACATTGAGAAAGACATCTGAAAATTCGTCGTTGGAAAGTGTTTTAAACTTTTTTCTTTCAATAAGTTTAGAAACCTTTATGTCTATATCTTCTAATATGATTTCAAGTTGGGATTGGGTTTGAATACAAACTTCATATGACGGTTCTTTTTCTCCCAATAAAGAGACTGTAGACATCGAGTTGTCAAGCATTTTAAGTAGTTCTTCCTCCTTCAGATCGAACATCTTTGAAAACACCCATATAGCGATGGGCCTAGAAATCATGTTGGGAACGTCAATATTCTTTTTTAATTGAATCACATTATCAAATAACCTAGAGATATAGTCTTTTAATCGATCATTAGATAATGATGCTTCTCCATTCCTAATCAACAACACCCCTAACTTTCTTAGAGTATTGTGTTTAGGGGAATCATTGAACATGAGCCAATGGCTATAAAATTCATAAAGTCTGGTTAATTGAACAGATTGTTCAACGGTAAATTGACTTAATTTATTCCTTTTGGAAGAAAGATTCTCGTCCTTTAGTAATTCAGAAATTAGACCATGATCAAGAACAATCCAAGCCTCCATCTCTTCATTCCAAAAAATTGAACCAAGGTTCCCTAAATGTGACGACATTGAATTAAGGTCGGCATAATATTGTTTAGAGTTAAACACTTAGAATAAGTTTAACTGAGATGACTTTTCAATGACTTTAACGGAATTCAATTCATGTTGGGTAATTAAGACATTGTCCTTCCAGATCAAAGAGAAACGCTCGAGCTTTTCGTAAATATCTCTAATTTGATTAATGGTTGGAATGATAAAGAAAACAGCATGCCGAGAACGNACCGCATAAACAATTGAAGTTTCTGTTAAAGATATGAGTCTCAAGGACAAATCCCTGATATATTGGTTTCGTTCCTTTCTGGGGAAATGCTGGTAAATCATCAATCCAAAATTGTTATTAAATGCCTCAATAATCTCAGATTCATATAGAAACTTCTTGCTTCCTTTCTTACCATATTTAATTGACTTAACTTCCATTCCATTGTCAGGGTCAAAAAAAATCATTTGATTTCCCCTGCTGTTATCCCATAGAGTAGTAAAAAAATCAGGTCTAGTATCTGCAGAGTCGTTAAGAATCTGAGAATGGAAACTAACATTCGAGAGTAAATCACTTTCCTCGATAATACTGAGGCTTCTACGCTTATCAATAAGNACAGCATTCCTGAGAAAGTGATATATGTCTTTATCGTATGATTCCCAAAGCGAAGGTGCCTTTAAATAGTTAATAAATCTACCATCGTTACTCCCGTCATCTAGAGTCTTCATCCAACAAACTTTAATTTTATAGGCCGTTTTATGCTCACTTAGGGTACGAAGAAGGCTGAACTTNTTATAATCCCCAAAGTCACCAAAATATTGATCTTTCATTTTTTTAAATATTATTTGTTCCTTCTGTCTATTATGTGCTCATTCTTTGGGCCAGTTCCTATTAAACTTACTTGAATATTTAGTGTTTCTTCCAAATTATCAACAAACTCTCTGGCTGAAGAAGTTAGCAACTCGAATTTAGTCAATCCAAAGTTTCTGTAGTCAACGTAATCTATAAAGTTCAAAGCGATAGATGANGCCGAATTATATCTACANGCCTCTGTTACCATGTCAATGTCAAACTCGCCNACTCGTCTGAGGCGATTGGTCACAGTAGTAAATTCCTCAATTGGAGATGGCCATCCAGATCTATGTGTNACNCTCTTCCAATCTATCTCAGACTTCAATGGTCCAGAATTCCCTCCAACCCTAATAGGAAAAGTCCTGAGCACAACTATAACTTCATCTACACTAAGAAGACCAACTCCCAAATCTCCACACATTGTCGCCGCAGTTGTATCTCTACTAGTAACAAACGGATGCACCCCATGATTTATACTTAGGCCATATCCTTGACTTCCTTCAATTAAGAGTTTCTCTCCTCCTGAGAGAGCCTTATATAACTCATGTGGAACATCGGAAATATACGGACTTAGTTCTGGCACATCTTTCGCAAAACACACCGGAACTTTTCTACTTAATTTATCTAGTAGGGCAGCACCCACTCCTTGACCAGTAGAACCTATTTGCTCCACTAAGCTTTTTTCCATATTTGTATATCGTTCAGTTATAACTAGCGCTCGCGGGTCAACATGTAATCGATTTTCAGTAATAGCACATAGTTTAATCTCTTTTTGAAGATGTTCGATACTTAACAAGGCAGCAGGTGCAATTGCTAAACTGCACTCTCGATTAACGAAAGCGGACGGAATTGTTCTTAATTTATATTCAATATCTCCGTCGAAAACTGTATGTCCAGAATTAGGTCCGCCAGATTTTGCCGCCCAATCATATTCTGGAGCAAGATATGCTGCAACCTTTCCCTTACCCTCACTCCCATATTGACCACCAATAATTACTGTTGCGCTCATTCCTTGGTTTTATTTCTAAGTTCGGCTCCAGATTTTAACTTCGGAGGTCTTTTCATATTGTGGCGGTGTTTTGCAATGAATTCCTTTTCAAAATCCATCCCAAGGGTAATCGAATTTCCAAGCGATAGATAAAGCAAATCCGCATGTTCCTCCATAATGTTACCAGTTCCTTTAGAAATACATTCATGAATCTCACCAAGTTCTTCTATCATTAAGCCAACGCAAGCAGACAAGTTCGACCAGTTTCCAGTATCTATTTCATAATTATGTATCTTATGAAAATCAATGACTTTATCAACTAGTTCTTGAAAAAACACAATTTCATGATCAAATAGTAAAGGATATACTTTATTTAATAGCTGCCTCTTAATTCTGTCATCATCACTTTTATTGTTAAGAATTAAATCTGACTCCGTGATAAGGTTTCTGACCTCTGATTCAACATTATGAGAATTCCTAATGTCAAAATCTGAACTAGAATTATCACGCCCTCCTCTTCTTTGCATAAAACGAGCACGCCGGACCTCTTCAGGGGCGATGACGTACAAGAAGCATAAATTATCTAACTGTTTCACAAGGAAATCAAGGTGGGATTTCGGACGAATAGAATCGATAACTACTCTATCTGCACTACGAGCATGTTTAAGAAGAATTTGACAAAAGTTCTCCGACTCTTCAGGATTCATTAGATGCTTCCCGAATTCCTGAAGTGTTTTATCATTTACAACTTGACCAGAAGCAACTATATATTCTGCTATTACATCACGNGTACGTATGATTTTAAAGTTTAAATGTTCTTCTAAGGTTTTCGCCANATAGGATTTCCCAGCACCTATAGGACCAGAAAGTGCTACGACAAGATTTCTTTTTTTCTTCATCCGATTTAAGAGTTTGCATTNTCTAATTGATTCAAATCTTTTAACTTTAATCAAATTAGAATTAATTATAAATGAGATTTTCATAGTAGATGGTATTCCTGAATAGAATCTACTATGAAAATCAGCTTTGAAAAAAATCGGGGAGAACTACAATATACAAAAAAGTTTCTCGAAATGAAGTAATGAAAAACTAGTTCGAATTAATTGGTTTGTGATTTATGTGTTACTTTTAATAAACATAAATAACTTGTAATGACAGATAAAGAGCAAATAGAAAGTATTTTATGGCATGAAGTTGGCCATTTATGCGTTGATGTGTTGAAAATCCAGTTTTCAGATAAAATTACAATTGACAAACTGACCATTTCAAACGAAATTTGTGAAAATTGTGATTGGTGCGGCCAAGTTATACTAGGGCCTGAAGATTCACTAACCTATGAAGAGGTGGTTAAAGACAATTACCTAACAGCCTATTCCTTAATAAGCTTAGTAAGTGGATGTTTCTTTCAATCTAAAATTGGACCTGAAGCTTTAGAATTTGAAGAATGTTTTTGTGCAAAAAAGAAAGCAATCGGATATGAGGACTACTATAAATATCACGAATTACCTTTTCAACTCAGAAACCATCATCCTCTATTGGATGCTAATAAAAACATCTTCCTTGATCGACTAGAATTAATGCAAGATGAGTACAAAACTGAACTCCTAAAGCTAAAAGATTTCCAAACCGAGATTTCAAAAGTGATTTCACATGAAGTCGAAAAAATACACTCGAAATTTTCTGAACTGAATAAACCAAAAAGGTTTTCATTTCACTATGAAGGGGAAGAACTACAAAAACTTTCCGACGTTATATTGGAGACAATGAATAGTTATGGATTGACGGATCTACTTACAACTACCGCTGAAAAAATTATTGAAAACATTAATCAATTCACGGAAGCCTAGTCTCGATTGTACTCAACCACCATTCACAAAAAAAGCCTTTCCATTTGGAAAAGCTTCTCATCGGTCTATTTCTAAACCACATCTCTACTTTCGTAGAGACAACACAACATCTTTATATAATCAAGCAACTGCTTGTTGTAATTCTAAATTCTCGACAAATTTAAGAAAAAAGGATCTAGGGATGAAACTAATTTAATTAATTTATTGATCCCCTTCACTTATTCCTTAGAAAGAAGGTAATTTGACATTGTTTTGATTTAAATAGCTCAAAGCATTATCTAATGCAACACTGCCATAAGAGCCATTCAATGGAGGTAATTCCGCAAATTTAGAAACATATGACTCTATGAGATAGCTTTCTAGATATTTTGCCTCTATATGTTCGGGTAATTTAAAAACACGAATCGACATTGTATTTATATCAGCATGTTTCCTCATTCTATAAAACCTCTGACTCAATGCGTTATGGCCTTTAATAACACACTTTTCTTGATTATGATCTGCATTACAAACAACAGATGCTTGTAATGACATGATACGCTTTAAAATCTTATCTCCTTTTCCAATATAAAGAACCCCTGTTTTATCTNTTCCACCAATTCTGGATACTGCTTTATTTTGTAATAAAACANAACAACCTGGATTAGTACTCCATGACTTATTTCTTAATTCCTTTAATTGATAGTTTAAATCTACAGTCGTTTCTTTCATGCACAGTATATTAACCACTATATGGGTGATTCTGTTCTATTAAATATTCCTCNACCTTTCTTACAGGAGCATCTGGACCTTCAATTAATCGCTCTATAACATTTTTAAAACCTACTTTGAAGGATGAATTTTTCTTAAAGAAATCTTCTTCTTTATAGATAAAGGCGTGCGTTCTTGGCTTGTTTGAGGATAGTTCACCTTGATTGAAATTTTGTAAATCTGCAAATTCTTCGCGAAAATGCCTCATAAACTCAACCTCATCAATAAGTTGATTTGTTTTATTTCTTATTTCAAAACAGAGCCATAATGTATTGGTTCTCATTAACTCTGAAGCTGGTGGCACATAAAAGTACAAGTCAAATTTTTTATCCATTCGCCTAAACCAACTACTTGCTTTCTCATACTCATAATCAGAGAAAACAGAAACTATTTGATTTTCTATATGCTTTTCTGCAGCTGCTTTGGTCTCTATTATTTTATGGATAGCTTCGTAATTTTCGGTTATTTCTTGTACTATTTTTTCCATTTCTGGTTTTTCTTTTAAGTGATAATAGTGGCTTTCTATATTCTTAAAATATTCACGCAGATAAAATAAATCTGTGTCATCAATATCTCCTGTGAGTTTCAAATTTTGTTGGACGCATTCTAACAATTCCCGATGTGTAATATTCAAAAAATAATTGCCGTTATTAAGTTTACCTTGTTCTATGCGATATTGGGGCAATGTAAGTAAAACACCAAAAGGAGTTTTACCTTTGCTCTTAAGATGCGCCCAGTAAATGTTTAAGGGGTTTGCAAGATGATGATTAATTTTATTTTCAATACCAATAACCCAATCATCTCCTTCTAAGACGATATCAATACTTTTTGTTGTCGCATTTGCCCCCGTAGTTTGTTCTTCTGTAGTAACGCTTTTAACTTCGTCAAAAGCGCTTATATCGTTAAATCGAATATTAGGGTGTGATATTTTTAAAGTTGAAATTTTTTCAATTGCAATTTCTTTGAGGGCGTCGCTAAATAATGTATCGAAACCATGCTCTTCGTTTGGATCAAAAAAATAGGCTAGAATATTACTATTGCGGATTTCTCTATGTTGTACCTTTAAGATATCGAATAGATTCTTTCTTGGTCTTTTTGGCAATGCGGGTAGCTTAGCATTTATTATTGCTATTTCCTTTGTAATATTCATTTAAATGATATTAATTATCCTTCATCGTATCCCAAAAGTCTGTATCCAATTTTTTAATCTCAATGGTCTGAACCACTTGCATTCCTAGTCCAAATTTGTAAATGTAGTCGGCTAATTGATCCCCATCTATAAGTATTATTGTTGCATTGTTTAATTTGTCGACATACTCCATGGCTCCTTTTGAAAAGTACGATGTAGTGATAAAAACCCCTTTACTCATTGGAACGCCAAGCAAGGCCCCTGCAAACCGCTGAATATCGTCTCGGCCTACTCCATTTTTGTGATCATATCTTTTGGCTTGAATATGAATTCTACCCAATCCCAGTTCATCTTCTTTTATAATACCATCTATACCTCCATCATTAGACGCTTTTGTTACTAAACCAGAATCCTTGATCTCACCGCCATATCCCATTTTCTGTAACAATTGCACCACTAGGTTTTCAAACTCATAAGGAGTTTTACTTAGAATCATATTTAGAATTTCTGTTTTTCGAGCAGCTTTTATTTTCTCAAAGGAACTGTATAATTTTTCCGACGGTGTACCGCTGTTGGTTGATTCATTAATTTCTTCTTCAAGCTGGGTTCTTTTCTTAGATTTACTTGGTATTTCCCGTTCACTAACTTTAGTATCAACGTATTTATTTACCTTATCTGGTGTTTGTAAAAGGCGCCTGCCTAAGTCGTTTATTTGATAATAGCCTCTCTTAGGCTTATCTAGCAAATCTGCCATGTTAAGATAACTTAACGCCCAGGTTACACGATCGTAGAATATATGTGCGTTTCCTGAGGGATATAATTCTGTAAGTTCTTCTTCTGAAAGCTTAAAATTCTCGCCAAGGGCAGTTACAATTTGACTTAGCTTTAGCGTATTCTCATTACTTAGTAATTCTAAAGCAGGGACTCTTATTTCGAAATGTTTTGGGATTGGCATGGTTAACTTATTTTTAATAATTTGTTTATTATATCTGCTTTGAATTTGCTCATAATACGTTTGTGATAATAGTCAGAATCGATCTCGATTCCAAATACTATCCTGTATTTCTCTTCGTTAGAAATTCGTAATTTCTTTGAAAATGTCTTTTCCAATAATATATCAAGATAGTTATCATTGTATTTATAGCGTAGATCATATAAGTCTTGTAATTCTTTACCTGAATGCCCTTTATAAATTAAAGGAAGATTCAATGCCAACGCAGTTTTTATGCCTTTATAATCACCAACGGCGTTATTGACAAAACTAATTTCAGGTTTATGTGGTTTTCTCATTAAATAACTAAACCTATAGCTAGACGAAATATTAGCATCTCTGTATGGATGTAAATGTTCAACTAGATTCAAATCAGTTATTGATTTAATTGAATTACATGTTGCACAGGATGGTATCAAATTATAAAATGATATTGCCAATAGCGGGTATTTGCTTTTTGAAAACCAATGATCAAATTGTGGAACCATTCCTTTTCCACCAGAACTGTTCTCGAAAGTAAAAGTATACTCCCTATTGCAGTAAGTACATGTATGTTTGTTAATTAACCTAGCTAACTTATAGTTCCATTTTTCGGAAATATCATATCTATTTTTGTTTAAAAACCATCCTTTATAACCCGATTTAAGGAAAAGCTTCTTTGCTTCAGTTTTAAAATTTGCCGGAGTGAATCCTGCAGCCATATAATCTTGCTCCAACGCTCTGTATTGTAGAATGAGCGCATCAGGTTTACCAGTAATAATTGTCAAAATAATATTATCATCAAACAAATTGATAAAATCCGGATTCATGCTTCTTCTCCTACTTAATTTGCTATTGCAAAACTTACAAGTCAAATCTGTACACTTATGCCCAGTAGAGTTTTTAGCAGTTTTTCGACCCTTGATATTAATAGACAACCAACAAATAGCTTCTTTGCTATATTCTCCAAGTGCTGGTATATTGTCCCCTAAATAAATCATAAAGTATCAGCTACGTCGTCTCTGCCTAATTTTCTAGCATAATCCTTAATCAAATCGAGCGATGTTCTGTCAGAATAAACCATGTCATACATCTCCTGGAGTGAATTATGCAATAATGGCTCATCAACAATATTAATTATTGACTGACAATACTCTGGAGTTAAATCTTTAACAGAGCCTCCAAAAGTATCTAGTTCCTCTTTCTTCAAAGAAATCTGTCTTTCTATGTTTTCAACTTCAATAATGTCTTTAGACGATTCTTGTAAATCATTAACTTCATCTTCAAGAATTTTGTAATTCAACCACTTAAGAACCTCGTCAATTTTGAATCTAGAGAAATCTCCTATCAATCCATCTTCTATAAAAAATGAATCTGCTAAGAGATCGGTTATATTAGCACCAAAAGAATGTTTAGGCTTTTCTTCTTGACTTAAAATTATAGTCTTATCACCAATCTTATTTAAATAAGTTATGTGATTATTAGGTATATCTGATAATGTTAAAGGGTCATGTGTTGATACAATTATTTGAATATTTGGATTTCCTTTCTCTGCTTTCTTTCCGCTTACCTCTTTTGAATCATATTCAAGACGAGAAAATAAAATTGGGGTTACCCTTACAAGAGCAGAAATGAATTTCCTTTTCCACAAAGGATGATAGCCTAAATCTGTTTCATCAAGCAACAATAAATAGTCCTTTTTACGGCGATCGTGGTAATGCGTATTAAGGGTAAATTCAAACAGCGAACTAAAAAAAGATAAAAGTGATTTTTCACCAAAAGAGAGTCTTTTATTTGGATAAAATTCCAGTAATTGAACTCTTCCAATAACTGAATTAGAATGAAATTCTGACAAAACAGCTCTGTAACGATTGATGATTAGTTTAAAATCATCAAATTCTATCTGCGAGAGATTTAAACTTAAAGTTCCATCAGTAATTTTTACTCCAGATTTGGTTTGAATTTCTTTAAGAGCTAAATGTAATTTTTTAATCCCATCAAATAATCTTATACTCCGTTTTGAGGCCTCTTTGATTTGATCTATTATCTCAAATCGACTTTTATATATCTGCTCAAAGCTTTTCGGAATATTTACTCTAAGGGTTTCAAAAATCTTCTTGATTCTGGATAAACCTTCAGTTAAATCCATTTCTAAAACTGGGTTTAGGTTTTCAATAAACTTATTTAAATTATCGTGAATATCTTGAAATTCCGATCCATCCAATTCATTTCTTAAATCGCTTATTAATTTATTAAATCCTTCGGTAGATTCTTTTGGATTTGAGCTTTGAACCGCAGATGCGGCAGACTCAATAATTTTGATTACCACCTCTTCTTTTCTTTTAATCTCTTGATCAAAATCACTTTCTTCGAATACAAAAAGCAACATATGGTAATCACCTTCGAAGGCTGCTTCTAATTCTTGACTAATGTATTTATCTATATAGGTAACCTTTCGAAAGAAAGTATGCATTAATTTTAGTTCAAATGTAGGTTTAGAGTGAATTTCTTTTAGGCTTAACTCAAATCGACCATTGAACGCCGTTTCCATTGAAGTTCCATCTATGATTAAATAAGAAAAAATATTAATTTCTAAATCGCAAAAAAAATCTGTAGAATCATGAATATACTGTTCTTTATCTTTGGTCGAAATACTATACGTTTCCCATAATTCATCAAGAAACTTCTCTTGTGCACTCTCAATATCCCCTTTTACCTTAAAGCCTCCATGAAGTTTTCTCAAATCCCTTTTATAAAGTGGTTTAGGTCTGATATTTAGTTTATCGTAAGATGGCAAATCAGGGTAAATAGTCTTCAAGTCTTCAATGGTATTATCAGACATGAAAAGAACATTCCGTTCCACCGTATCTATATGAAAGTCTTCTAAACCAAGTTTAAAATGTTTTGTTTGCGAAATAGGTGACTCAACGTTAACTAGATCAAAATCAGCGATAGGAGAATAATAAAGTGATGGTATGTCTATGTTTACAATTCCTGCAAGCTCTTTTTTTTCGAAGAACACTTTGAGTTGAGATTTCTCAGTAAAATTGCCATGTTCATTTATAGTCCCCGTTCTATTAACAATTTTAAGTGCCAATTGTTCGTCCTCATAAATAAAAACCGCTTTTGTATCATCATTCCACTTGTTTAGAATCCTCATAATGGAAGTCTTTCCACTTCCATTTGCTCCTACAATTGCGGATAAATTCGTAATTCGTTCTCCAAAAAAATTAGTTATATATTGAGTCTGCTCAGATCGAAATATTTCAATTTTTGATTTCTTAGGTTCAAACTGATATGTAAATGGACCGCCAAAATTGAGAATGGTTGGAGTTTCAATCAAAAAATGATCTAAGATTATAAGAGCCGCTAACCTCATACCTCACCATATTTAGCACTCTCCTCAGCAACCATATCTAGCTTCTCCTCTGCCTCGCCAACAGTTACCTGCCCATTCATTAGCATTGGCAATAACCAATCGCGTAACTCGGCCAGTTTTTGGTTTTGAAATGAACTATTTATTATTTGACTATAAATAGAATTTACTGTTTCATAATAAGCTTCCAATATTTCTATAGGTGGATGAACTATTAGTGAAGTGTCCACGGTTTTCTTATTTATATGTGGTTGTTGTGCACCGGTTCTTAATGACATTAATCTTGGAATTTCATTTTTTAAATACGGATAAATAAATGATGCTTTTAATTTATCCGATTCCAAAATTCCAACCACAGATTGATTTGCACAAGCATCAATTCCTAAAATAGATGGTCTTAAATGTCTTGTAATTGATAGTACACAAGTCCCTTTTGACATTAATGAGGTAGCAGAGTTAGAAATAGCATCTTCAGTTATGTGCTCTTCTGAATCAATAATTGGGAAATTTGCTATTTCACCAGAATTTAACCAAGAAATATTTCCATCCCAAAATTCACTAACTTTTGTTGATGGTGTTCCGCCAAGTTCAGTTTCTAAAATATCACCTAATTCATCAACTTCCCAACCCTCAGGAATCTCGCGCTTTAACCCTTCATCATAAACCATTTTACCACCAGATGATTTATAAGGTTTACCATTAGCATCTGGAAAATCAAACTGAACAAACCAATAGTCGTAAATGGTTTTTGCCATTTGTTCTAACTCTTGGTTGATTTTGTTGTTGACTTCTATTTTGGCATCTAAATCGGTTAAGACTATGGCAATTTGTTTTTGGGTTTGAGGCTCATAATCTGGTATAGGAAAATGTAAGATTTGGTTCTTATCACCTCTCGGCATTTTAGTTCCTTTTGAACCATTCATCATATGTTCAAAGAACTCATCGCGCAACAATGCGTAGTATAAAAAAGAAGAATTATTTGATTCTTTAACTTTCAAAGTCAAAACATCTGCAGAGCTTCCTCCTGTATATTTTGCTAACCATATCTTCTTCAAATAGGGGCGAATATTAGCAATCAGAATATCACCTTCATCATATCTAGTAACAGTTTTAGAAGATTGTTTAGGCATTTTTTCAGCACTAACCTTTCCTTGCTTGTTCTGCAATAGATTGTCTGTAGTCACATAAGTCTCTACAGTAATTTCATCCAATGATATTTTGGATTTAGAATAACCTGCAACTAGTCCCAATGGATTATTCATATTGCAAATTCTTCAAATTACTCTTAATCTCTTTCTCTAGTCTATTACTTTCGAAAAACAATTCATCCAAATTACTTTCAAACCCTTTTATTTTGGCATCAAACTCTTCAGCAGTAATATCTACATATTCAATTTTTACTTCAAAATATTGTCCTGCGCTTAAACTATAATTTTTCGCTTCAATATTGTCATAACTCACCACCACAGAAAAATTATCTTGGACTTCTTTAGCATTAAAAACTTCTATAATTTGTTGTTCTTCTGCATCACTTAATAAAGTCTTTTGGTTACCATTGCTGTCTTTTACTTTACTCCCTAAATTAGAGGCATCTACCAAGACCACATCTTTGGTATTTGTTTTATCTAAAAATATAATACTCACATTGGTTCCAGTGGTTGCAAAAATGTTAGATGGCATACTTACTACGCCTGCAAGCATTTTACTTTCTACGAGTTTCTTTCTAATCTTTTTGTCAATCCCAGATTGTGCGGTTATAAAACCTGTAGGCACTACAATTGCTGCTTTACCATTGGCTGTTAAACTGTGCATGATATGCTGTATAAACAAGAGGTAAATTGCCATAGAATCTTTTTTCTTGGCTGGTACTTTTGGGATTCCTGCAAAAAAGCGTTCTTTATTGGCTTTAGAATCTAAATCTACGCTATAATCACTAAAATCTAACTTAAATGGTGGATTAGACACGATATAATCAAACTGTTCTAGTTGTCCATCATCTTGCTTATGATAAGGGGTCAAAATAGTATTGCCTTGGATAATGTTTTGTATGGAATGTACTAGATTGTTTAAAATGAGATTTAAACGCAATAAGGCTGATGATTTCTGTGAAATATCTTGTGAATAGATGGTACATTTATCTTCGCCAATAGCATGAGCTAAATTCATTAACAAGGTTCCAGATCCCGCACTAGGATCATAACAAGTGACATTATTTACATTATCTTCTGTGACCAAACAAGCAGCCATAATTTTAGCTACAGCATGCGGTGTGAAATACTCTGCATACTTTCCGCCACTATTGGAATTATAATCTTTAATTAAGTATTCAAAAATGGTTGCAAAGAAATCAAATTTCTGTGTGAAGATGTGTTCAAAACTAAAGTTAACGAGTTTATTTACAATGGCTTTGCAAAAGGTATCTTTATTATCTGTGACGTATTTACTTAAGTTTTCAAACAACACTACTTTTTCGCCTCCTTGTGTGAGCACCGAAAAAATATCAATATTGTCTTTAGCGACATTGAGCAAAGTTTGATCAAAAATGTCTGCAAACTTATCTTTGTTTTGTTGCTCAAATAATCGTGATAATAAATTTTTAGGTGCAATACGTGCTGTATTCTCACTTATTTGCATAGTGAGTAATTCTAAATCATCATCAGAGTATTCCTTTAAGGCTTCATCGAAATCATCAGCTTTAGCTAAAGCAGGTTCTAATTGTTTTAATTCGTAAACATATTTATCATTTAAGAATTTATATAAAAATACTTGGGTGATGATTTTAAATTCGTTTCCATCATTTCCTAAACCATAATTAGCACAGACGCTTTTTAAATCGTCAATTAGTGCTTTGGTTTTCGCTTCAAATTGTACTGTAGTTGTCATATATTAGTTAAGCAACGTTGCCGTTGTATTCGTTCATGTATTCTTTTACAATGATGCTATTAATGCGTTTTACATCTGTGGTGGTCACATCAATATGATGTTCGCGTTTAAATTGATTCACTACCAATCGCATCACCATTTTTTCTACATAGCTCTCATTCTCTAGTAATTTTGAGTTCTGTAAAATTTCGGTATCAATAGCGTCTTTTAATCCTTTAAGTGCTTCAAAGAGCTTACGTTCGGTATCTGTTAAAGGATCTGTTTCCATTAAGCGTTTATGAATACGAGCGTATTTAGCATCGTAATCGTATTTAGCTCTTAAGAGTTGATTTTCACGTTCCAGCTTTTTTGCTTTATCGTAAATCTCGTTTAAGGCTTTGATATTGGCTTCCATGTCTTCTTTAGACACTTCGCTTAAGTTTTTCTTTTTAAACAAGCGTTCTAATTCTTCTTTTAAGGATACAAAAATAGGATCCTTTTGATCGAAGTTTCCAGCCAACATTTCTCGTGTTCTGCCCAAGGTGTTTTTTAGCTCATCGGCCAATATCATTTCTTCTTCCTTGACTTTTGTAAAGGCAAAAATGACATCTTCTAATGCTGTATTTAAAATATTATCGGTTTCAACATTATTCTCTAAAGCAATTCTTGTATTGATAAGTCCTAATCTATCGTTGGTTAAACGAGACAATATGGTCAGCTTTCTGAAATCTAACTTTTCGAGCAATTCAAAATTACCAGATAATCGAATCAGATTATATAAATCTTTTGAATTGTTAAGCGCTTTAGCAATTTTACGAATCTCTGTACGATCATTTATTTCTGAAATCTGATCTCCAAAAATAGTTGCATTGTCAGTATCCAATCTAAAAAGAATGTCTTTGATCTCCTCGATTTCTTCTTGAATTTCTTCTGGTGTTTTAAAGAGGTTGGTGTAATGTTGCATCTCGTCACCAAGTTCAGATTGCAACTCGTTAAAATAATCTTGATTCGTTTTATCAAATTCTTTCTGAATGTCTGCAAAGTCTACCACATAACCATACTTATGCATTTTGTAAGTTCTGTTAACTCTGGTTAAAGTCTGTAACAAGTTATGAGACTTTATCTTTCTGCCGATGTAAAGTTTCTTTAAGCGTTTGGCGTCAAATCCTGTGAGTAACATATTGTAAACGAACAGTAAGTCTAGCTTTCCAACTTTAAAATCACTCACCCAATCGCGACGATCTTGTTTGGTGCCAATATCATGTAAAATGACTTGTGCTGTTTTAACTTTGCTTTCAGTTCTGTTCTTGTCTCCATAAGATGCTGATGGTTCAGCAGCTTGATTTAAAACCATATTGGTCTGTTCTGTATAGGTGTTCTGGAAAATTTCGTACATCATTTTGGCTTGCTCGGAAGAATCGCAAACCACCATACCTCCAATGCTATTGTCGTTCATAGAAATTCTAGCTTGCTCCATATCCTTAACAATATAGTCTAGCATGGGTTCTACAAAGCGATGATCTGCAAATAGTTTCTTCTTCTCAATATTACCTTGTAATACTTTGATGCTTTCTAAGGCTTCTTGTAAAACTAACTTATAATTGGTTTCAATCTCCTCACGAATTAAACGCAAGGTATAACCATCCTTAATCGATAGGTTGTAGTAGTATTTATGAATGTAGTCGCCAAATAAGCTTCTTGAATTATATTCTGAACCTAATAATGGTGTTCCTGTTAAACCAATTTTGATAGAATGCTTATCTGCCAATTCCAGATTCGCTAAAAAGCTTCCTTTTGGATTATAACTTCTGTGCACTTCATCTAAAAAGAAAATACGCTGAACACTTAAATTATAATCGTTATTTTTAATAACATCAGGATCGTCCTTAAACTTTTGAATATTCACAACGGTTATTTCGGCCTTTCCTGAACTGTTATGAATGACTTCAGTTGATTTGATGTCTTTACTAAATTCTTCACGACTATTTACTTTATGAACTACTAAACCACGAGCATTGAATTCTCTTGCAGCTTGTGTGAGCAAATCCAAACGATCTACAATAAAGTAGAATTTTGGAATGATATTTTTCTTCTGATAGTAATCTGTGAGATGCTTTACATTAAAAAATGCTAAAGCGGTTTTTCCTGAACCTTGCGTATGCCAGATGATACCTTTCTTAACATCATTATCTAGTTTATTCTCAATGGCTTTTGTAGCAAATAGTTGAGGATAACGCATTACATGTTTCTCCAATCCTTTTTCTTCTTCAACATAAGCAAATGCATAACGAAGTATAAACTTTAAGCGCTCTCTTTGAAAAAGTGAGGTTGAAATAGAGTTTGTTGCAGTATTAGGGTTCTTATTAGATTGATATTCTTTGTTGGTTTTAATACTCAACAAATTAGTGTCTTTTAATACAAAGGTTTCAGTTTCATCTGAAATTGGCTGAAGTAGTTCGCCTAAATCAAAAGTTTCATCTTCTCTAAAGAAATTGAATATTGGTTTTTTATAATTTATTGTGCTGTAAAAAGCACCTTCTAACATTTGGGTGTCGTCTTCACTATAGTTCATGTTGTTAGAAAACACCATGAGTTGTGTGATATTGATAAACTTTCGGAATTTCTTATTCTGAAAGCGCATTTTCATGCGTCTATGCTCCGCTAAAATCCCATCTCTATTGTTAGGTTTTTTCACTTCAATAAATACCAAAGGCATTCCATTGACAAGCAAGATGATGTCTGGTCTAAAACTTTCATCATCTTTTTGATAGGTTAATTCTGTAACAACATGGAACAAATTATTATCGAAGTTTTCAAAATCAATAAGTTTAGTACCTGATTGATCAATTAACCTCTTGTAGAAAACTCGACCTAGATCTTCGTTTTCTAGAGATAATGAAACATCATCAAATACTTTTTGAATGTCATTTTCTGATAGTCCTGGGTTTATCTTCTGAATTTGTTCATCAAAAATATCTCTGAAAATATTAGTGCTTTCATCCCATGAGTTATCCTTCAATGATAGGTATGTGTAACCTAATTGAATTAAATGAAGTATAGAAGGTATTTTAACTCGTGAGTCTTCGTTGAATATCATTCAGATTGTTGATTAATGTAAATATAGGCGAATGCTAAAGCACAAACAAAGTCATGTTCTAGAATCTATTCGCTTTTTTAAGGGGGGAGAATACAAATATAGTTAAGAAGTCTATTTCAGACTGCTTATTCTAAAATATATTCATCTTAATTATAAGTAGTTATGTTATTTCAATTTTTATGCAGTAACGATTTATGTAGTACA
>JGI24723J26617_10001483_pt1 | contig 20656 bp, 17 predicted proteins | sample Cruoilmetagenom6_FD_26617 | JGI IMG/M metagenome (IMG submission 26617)
TAACAGTGTATTAACAGGTACTGGAGAACAAGATTTTTTTAATTACACCTATGATTACCTCTCTTTTTCTGGTGGAATAAATTATATGCTCAAAAAAGAGGTCGCCCTCTTTGGTCGCTATTCTTTGGGGCATAAGGGGCCTGAATTAGATTATTATTTTAATAATTTCTCGAATGTACCCATCAATCAAAAAGGAGAAATTCAACATATTGAACAATCTGAATTGGGGGTAAAATACCTCGGAACACAATTTTCAGCAACCGCTACGATTTTTATGAGTCGCCTACGCAATATTGCGACGTCTAATTTTGAGTATGATCAAGATAACGGACAGTTGTTTTATACCCCTATTCAATCCAATAACTCCCGTACTATCGGGGTAGAATGGGAAATGGCTTATGTTGCAACGCCACATTTCACCTTTACATTTAACGGAACCGTACAAGGGGCTAAAGCGGTAGACTGGACCTTGTACAATGCGAATGGGAGTGTGGATAGTGCCGATGATTTTGTCCTTGATTTTTCAGGGCAACGCTTGCCAAATACCCCAAATTTTATGGGAAATGTAGCGGCTAGGTATACACAATCTAAGCTCAGCTCTTTTGTGCGTTGGCGTTATATGGGTGAACGGGAAGGGAATATTGCGAACGCCTTTCAATTGGCCGGATATAGCCAAGTAGATTTGGGCTTGTCTTACGACGTTTCACCGCAGTGGTCAGTCCATTTTTTGATGACCAACGTGGCTAATGCTGCAGGACTTGCTAATTTTTACGGCCCTACTAGTTTTGGTGCGAACGCAGATGATGTAACGGCAGAATTCATTCAAAATAATCCCGAAGCACCCTTTATTGTGATGCCAATCTTACCGAGACAAGGTGTTTTAAAACTTAGGTATCGGTTTTAAGTCGGCCACCCCCTTGCTCGCTATATTTATGTGTATCCATAAATTGCACTAGTTCTTGCGCAAATTCATCGCCTTCCATGGCCATTGGCGAATGGGCTGAATTTTCAAAGACAACCAGGCGCTTTGATGCTTAACCCACGTATTGTAAGGCTTCCGCTCCAAATCGAAGCGGGTGGCTAAGGTGATTTCGTGCAGCCTTGGGATAGTAATGATTGGTTTACTAAGCATGGGTTGATTTTAGATGGGATAAAACTATCTTATTTATTTGGGCATGGGTGGTAAAAAAGGAGAGAACCACAGCGTGTAAAAATTAACCGCTGCTTTTAGCCAATTCTCGAAAAGGGTATTCTTATCTTTGCCAAAATTATAGGTATGTCAAATCATTTCGCCAAGTTAGGGATCAATAAGCAGCTTCAAAGAGGATTAGCTGATGTACACATTTCTGTACCCACTGGGATTCAAGAAAAAACGATTCCAGTAATCTTAGAACAGCAGCACGATGTGGTTGCCTTAGCAAAGACTGGAACAGGAAAAACAGCCGCTTTTGGATTGCCTTTATTGCAGTTAATTGAGGTCAAAAATGAGCATGTACAAGCAGTGATTTTAGCACCTACACGTGAATTAGGGCAGCAAATATATACCCAGCTTGTATCTTTTTCCGCACATCTTCCTGCTATTTCTATTGCTGCAGTATGTGGCGGAGTTCCTATTAAGCCGCAAATAGAACGGTTGGAAAGTCCAACACATATTGTCGTGGCAACCCCAGGACGTTTAACGGATTTAAAAAAACGAAATGCAATAGATCTCAATCACGTTGATTATTTAATATTGGATGAAGCCGATGAAATGGTCACCTCCTTAAAGGAAGGTTTAGATGCCATTACAAAGGAAATTCCAAAACAGCGAAGAACCTTTCTTTTTACGGCCACACTACCTGGCACCTTAAAACAATTGGTTCAAAATAATCTGTCAAAACACGTAATACATATTGAAGAAGATATGGCTACTCTTGGGCACCAAGGGATAGATCATCAGGTGGTGGTGGTTGAGCCTATTGAAAAGTTAGATGTTTTACTTCATTTTTTATCATCTCGTGAAGGACAACGTGGGATTATCTTTTGCAGAACAAAGGCAGCGGTAAATAAACTGGCCAAAAAATTGGCGATCAATAAATTTTCTTCAGGAGCAATCCATGGAAGTCTAACTCAAGGCATTAGAGATCGGATCATGGAGCAGTTTAGGGCTGGATTTATTGATATTTTAGTGGCTACTGATTTAGCGGCCAGAGGCATTGATGTTAAAGAAATTTCATATGTAGTCAATTATCATTTACCCGAAACATATGACACCTACGTGCACCGTAGTGGTCGTACCGCTAGAGCAGGAGCTAAGGGGTATGCCCTTACAATAATACAAGCCGAAGAGCAGGCCGAAATTGGAGCGTTTGAATCGGCCTTAAACCTTAGTTTTTCTCCCTATATAAAAGCTGATGCTAAAAGTATAGAAGAAAATAAAGCCCTTTTATGGGCAAGAAAAATCTTTAAAACAAAACCAAATCGTACAATTTCAGCGGACTTTAAAAATCAAATCAATACGGTATTTCATCATTTAACTAAGGAAGAGTTAATTGATAAAATTTTAGCCAACTACTTGCGTGAAGGATCTGCTGGGAATGCAAGGTCAGGGACTTCTGAACCCAAAGAAAAATAAAGGGAGTGCCGTAAGGTAAAGGTTAAAAAATACTCAACTCTGAATGCGTAGTTACGTCTTCTAACAATTGCATTCCTTTAAATGAGTTGCCGTTTTCGTTGAGTCTCGGACTCCAAACGGCAATGGTATAGTTATTCGGGTATAAGGCTACAATGCCTCCACCCACGCCACTTTTTCCAGGTAAGCCCACCTTAAAAGCAAATTCACCAGATTCGTCATAAAAGCCACAGGTAAGCATGAGGGCATTAATTCGTTTAGACTGTTTTTTAGTAATTATTTTAGTCCCGCTCGTCAATGTTCGTCCGCCATTGGCCAAAAATCCAAAGGCCTCTGAAAGTTGTTGGCAATTCATTTCAAGGGAACACATGTCAAAGTAAAAGTCGAGCACATCAATCGGATCATTTTCAATATTACCAAACGATTTGATAAAGTTACACAAGGCGGCATTTCGAAAGCCATGAGCTTTTTCAGAGTCTGCAATTTTATCTGAATAATTCAGGTTATCTACCCCACTTAAATCGCGCACAAAACGCAAAAAATCGCGATGTGGATCCGCTAAATTTGACAGCAAGATATCGCAAATAACAAGGGCTCCTGAATTAATAAATGGATTTCGCGGGATGCCGTGATAGGTTTCTAGAAGTAGTAGTGAGTCAAACCGTGTTCCCGATGGCTCTACATCTATTCTATCCCATAGGTTTTCACCAATGAGTTTATAGGCTAAGGTTAGAGAGAGTACTTTTGCAATACTTTGGATGGAGAATTTTTCTAGGTGATCTCCATAGCCATAATTAGCACCATCAACGCTGGTGAGGTGTACACCAAATTTATTAGGGTCAACATTGGCCAATTCTGGAATATAAGTCGCCAGTTGCCCTTGATCAGGTTGCGCATTTACATAGGTATATGATTTTTCAAGTATATGCTGATAGGTAGAGTCCATGTGTGTCACGCCGTTCGTATTTTTTGGCAAAGTAACCATATTTTATACGATTTTTACTGCATTAAAGTTGAAAGTTGATTTAATTAATTGTCCTGATATCTAGCGCAATTTGTGTTTGTTATTGATATATCCATGGTAAAGTATATACCCTAAAAGCACGCTTGCACCAAAGATGGCTGCCATGGCAATGCTAGCGTAGGTTTGTTGATGCCGATAAAAAATGGCAACCAAAGCCCAAACTGCCACGGCTGCAAATTCGCGCATATTCCGTTTGTAAATAATAAGCAGGTTGATTAGCGTGGTAATAAAAATTAAGATAATGGTCCAAACCTCCTCTGAGATGCCAAACCCGTCCCATTCAATTTTTGCTAAATAAGCCGAAATATTGGCAACGGTTGCAACAGCTATCCATCCTGAGTAGAAGCAAATAGGCCACCAATATAAGCCAATGATTCGCTTCGGGGCATCCCATCGTTCCATATTTGTAGCTAGTACAATGCGAAGCAAAGCGAAAAGCATGACCAACATAATTAGTACTGAAATCAAGGTGTATTCATAAAGCCACGCAAAAATCCAAGCTGCGTTAGCACTATTGGTGAGAATAAACCAACCACGCATTTGAAGGGTAAAATCGTCTTGTTTTTTTAAAAAAAAGCTTTGATAGAGCTGTGCTCCACAAAAGACCAGTAGCCCTACATAGATAAATCCCCAAATTGCAAAGGCATAACCTGCCGGTGTAAATAAATTGGCATAGGTATCACTTAAGCCAGCTATAGTGTTTCCATTAAGGCCATAAAATTGCGCATAATAATTAATGGCGAGTACCAACAGTACCGACAAGGTATTAAAGAGGGCGAATTTTTGTTGTTGAGGGAGGGTGTTCATAGGGGAATATCGTTTAAGTGAAAAAGCAGGGGTATCTTTAATTTCATGTTAGGCGTACTAAGATAGTTTTTAAATACGTACAGCTAAGTTAGGCTACATGAATGTAAGCAGTGGATTCATATGATTAAATTACTAGTGCATTTCATTATAATCCATATAGCGAGGGCACGGCTAAATCTACTTCGGTACTATAGATGCTTTTTTTATATCCCTACTAAAACTCCTGAAAATCTATAGGGATATCCCAATTTGTGGTAGGTGATCCCCATCAGGGGAAAAGCTGTATTCATTAGGTTGTGTGACGAATTACAAGTCTATATGACTAAATACAATGAGATGTACATGGCGTTTATGGTAGGCAGCATTCAATTGGAGCAGCCTAGATTGAAAGCGGNTTTTGCTAGTTTAATTACTAAGACCAAGGGAGAATTTAGCATAAAATTGATTCAGTAAGCAAGAAATCATACCATGGCTGTCCTCCTTGTTACGTGAATAGTTTTAGAAAAAAAGTGTATATTACACTCGAAATCAAGCAAATCCAACCATCTATGCCTTTGTTTTTGGACTTACACACCCTTCCAGAAGGAATTACATCAAAACATGTTGCTGAAATGCACCAAGCCGATTTAGATATTGAACATAAGTATAACTGTAGGGGACTCACGTATTGGTGTGATGAAAAAAGAAAAACGGCTTTTTGTTTGATAGAGGCACCAAATAAACAAGCGCTTATTGATTTACACGAAAATGCACATGGGGCAATCCCAACGCGAATCATTGAAGTAAATGACACGATTGTTGAATCATTTTTGGGACGAATAGCAGATCCAGAGAAATCTCATGATGTTAGTCTGAATATTATCAATGACGTTGCTTTTAGAACACTTATGGTAGTTAAAATAAAGCAGTTTTATAGACAAACTAGGGATGTTGAAGCCTTAAAGGCTAGGCGTAACGAATATATTGCTGCAATTAAAACATGTTCTGCTGAATTTAAGGGGCGTATTGTAAAAGAAGATGGACAAAACTTTCTAATCTCATTTGTTTCTGTAACGGATGCAATTCATTGTGGGGTAAAAATTGAAAACCGTTACCCTAAACTTCTCCAATCAGACATGTCGCTTAAAATTGGGATAAGTGCTGGGGTGCCCGTTACCGAAAAAGACGGTATTTTCGAAGATACCATTCAAACGGCCGATTATTTATGTGATTTCTCCAAAGAATGTATAGGTATTACAGCCACAGTTAGGGATCTATATCAAAGTGAAAATCAGAATAAGCCTTTGCCTAAAGGGGATGCAATCACCGTATTCACAAAAATCGATGAAAATTTTATGATAGAATTAATGGCCTATGTAGAAAAAACATGGTCACAATCTAAACTTAGTGTTACTGATTTTGAAGAAAATTTAGGCCTTAGTAAATCTAAACTATACCGAACTATGATGGATTTGGTGGGTAAATCTCCCAACGCATTTTTAAGAGAGTATCGCTTAGATCACGCCATAAATTTACTCGAAAAGCAACTGGGTAATATTTCTGAAATTGCCTACCAAACAGGATTCAGTAGTCCTGCTTATTTTTCAAAATGCTTCCAAAAAAAATATGGAATTTTGCCTTCAAATTTCATATCTACTAAATAACACCCTCTTTTCTAAGTAGTTACTTCTTTATTTTTTTTGATCTAAAAATACTTGTTTTTGGTCTAAATGTAGAATTATGGCCATTTATTCTATTCTACTTTTGTAAATATCAATTTAAAACCAACTATTATGAAAAAAGTAATCATCCTTGTTTACGGTCTTATTGCTTATCTCGTTTTCTTAATTTCATTTCTTTATGCTATTGCATTTGTAGGTGATTTTTTAGTACCTAAAACCATCAATTCAGAAACTGAAAGTTCATTGCTTTCAGCAATTATTACCAATGTGGTTTTGCTCAGTGTATTTGCAATTCAACACAGTGTTATGGCGAGGCCTGCCTTTAAAGCATGGTGGACTAAAATAATAGGTAAGCCGGCAGAGCGAAGTACCTATATTTTATTGACCAGTTTAGCCCTGTTGTTATTATTTTGGAAATGGCAGGCAATAAACACAGTAGTTTGGGAAGTAAATAACAATGTATTGGCCATGATTTTGCTCGGCATAGCTGCGCTAGGGTGGCTCATTGTACTACTTTCTACTTTTATGATTAATCATTTCGAACTATTTGGTTTAACTCAAATTTTCAATAATTTTAAAAATCGAACTTCCCCAACAGCCACATTTCAAACGAACTATTTATATAAAATAGTACGGCACCCTATTATGTTAGGGTTTATAATTGCCTTTTGGGCAACTCCATTAATGACACTTGGGCATTTCTTATTTGCTGTAATTACAACCTTATATATCCTAATAGCCGTAAAATTTTTAGAAGAGAAAGATTTAAGAATATCGCTGGGTAAAGATTATGAGAAGTATCAACAAAAAGTGCCAATGATTATCCCTTTTACAAAAGGATGAAACTAAATTAATTGTTGCATTAAACCAACAAATAATTAAATAACCCACTAATTTAAATAATCAAAAAAATGAAAAATTCAATTAAAAATATAGATCCTAAGGATATAAAAACCTTCAAATCAGAATTAAAAGGTGAGTTAATCTTGCCATCAGACGCGGCGTACAACGAAACACGAAAAGTGTACAATGGAATGATTGATAAACATCCAGGCGTATTCGCCATGTGTACGCATGCCGATGATGTAATTGCTGCGGTAAATTTTGGAAGAACTCATAATTTATTACTGGCCATTCGAGGTGGTGGGCACAATGGGGGTGGACTAGGTCTCTGTGATGATGGCTTAGTAATTGATTTGTCAGGAATCAAATTTGTGGAAGTAGACTCCTCTAATAATACCGTAAAAGTAGGTGGTGGTAATATCTGGAATGAAGTAGATGAAGCCACACATGCACACGGTTTAGCCATCCCCTCCGGAATGATTTCATCTACGGGTGTTGGAGGCTTAACCTTAGGTGGAGGCGTGGGCTACCTCTCACGTACCTATGGTTTGACCATCGATAATTTATTGGAAGCTGAAATGGTCTTGGCAGATGGTTCTTTTGTAACGGTTAATGCAACTAAAAACACAGATTTATTTTGGGCTATCCGAGGAGGTGGTGGGAATTTTGGTGTAGTAACTTCGTTCACCTTTCAAGCTCACCCGGTTAAAATGGTCATGGGTGGACCTACCTTATGGCCCATTGAACAGGTTGAAGATGTAATGGCTTGGTATGACGGTTTTATTCATGATGCAACAGAAAATTTAAACGGATTTATTGCAACTATGGTAATTCCTGAATCTCCCTTTCCTGCAGAATTACACAATAAAAAGTTTTGTGGAATTGTATGGTGTTATACTGGAGACCCGGCTGATTTTGAAGCGACCTTTAAACCTGTAATGGATAAAAATCCAGTATTTGCCCATGTAGGTGAAATGCCATACCCAGCATTACAATCTATGTTTGATGGCTTTTTCCCGAAAGGATTGCAATGGTATTGGAGAGCCGATTTTTTTAATGAACTCTCGCCAGAAATAACGGCAGAGCATTTAAAATACGGTTCGGCTATTCCAACTGTTCTTTCCCAAATGCATTTATATCCAATTTCAGGTGCAGCTAGTAGGGTAGGAGCCGAAGAAACACCATGGGCATATCGCGATGCTAACTATGCCGGTGTGTATGTGGGAGTTGATCCTGATCCAAAAAATGCGACAAAAATTACAGATTGGTGTAAGTCGTATTATAATGCATTGCATCCATATTCAGCAGGTGGAGCCTATACCAATTTTATGATGGATGAAGGACAAGATCGGATAAAGGCGAGTTATAAACACAATTACGATCGGTTGGTTCAAATAAAACGCAGCTATGATCCAGAAAATTTATTTAGGGTCAATCAGAATATTAAACCCGCGTAATTAGGTCTTGAGTTTATGGGGTGATCTAAAAAAAATAGCGGTACAGTTGCTAAACCATCTTTTGGATGACTTGCATTGAGCTCCCATTATCCTAGGCAGTGTCTAGTACTTTACTTCACCCCGAGACGGATAGTTATTGGTCACGATGTATTCAATCGATTTTAAAAATGATCGCAAATGCGGACGGCCAAAGGGTTGCGAATTTAAGGCAACATAGTACACCTCATTGTTAGGACGAATTAAAAATAGGCCTGGTTCTGAAAATAAGCGCGGTTCTTTTGCTTTAATACCCTTACTTAAATACAAGCCCCACGTTTTGGCCTGTGCTTCGGTGAGTTCGTATCCAATTGTGAGATCAGCAATATCCCATTCACTTTTTGCCTGAACCGCACGGTCTTGTGTATCCATGCTCACGGCCATAAATTCAACTCCTAATTCGGCGTATTTTAACCGTAGCTTTTGCATTTCTTCAAGGTACGATTTACAGACGGGACAGTGGAGTCCCCGATAAAAAGTAAGCATGGTAAACTGCGTTGGCGCTTGTGATTTGAGGTTCCAGATCCCTCCATCTACTTGTTTTATATCAAATTCAGGTGCTTTTTGCGTGGGTGTAATCATTTTTATTTTTATTTAAAGTGCGCGGTCAAGATACGGTTTTAATGGGGCTAAGCTAAATTTTGTGCTATTATAATGGTAAATAGCTGTGGCTTATTGTAATAAAACCGATGAATAGTGACTTTATACGTTTATTGGCACTATCTTTGTAATCAAGTTATTAATTATTAAATACAATATTATTATTATGAGTACAGGAACAGTAAAATTTTTCAACGATGCCAAAGGATTTGGATTCATCACTGAAGAAGGAGTAAACAAAGATCATTTTGTTCACATTTCAGGATTAATCGACGAAATTCGCGAAGGCGACGAAGTTGAATTTGATTTACAAGAAGGAAACAAAGGATTAAATGCAGTTAACGTAAAAGTTATCTAATATATACTTCAAGTTTTAAAAAAGGCCCATCACCAATGTGATGGGCTTTTTTATTGGTGCTTAGTTCTATTTAAAAATAGAATACTTCATTGATGATGAGTGTGTCACACTAAAATATTATATATCTTTGAGGGAACTAAATTCAAACTATTGTGAAAAACCTCTTTTGTTATGCCTTTTTGGCCCTGGCCTTACTCGCTTGTAAGAATGATCCTACAGCCAATCGTGATGAATCAGTTGCCGAACACGCTCCGGTGGTATTTGACGGGATTGATTCAACCATTAAACCTGGCGACGATTTTTTTAATCATGTCAATAAAAACTGGTTTGCCAAAGCAGTCATTGCTGATGATCAAGTTGGTGTAGGGGCATATCGCTTTTTAAATATTCCCCAGCAAGAGTTGCTCAAAAACATAGTTCAAGAAGTTGCCCAAAAAGACCATCCTCAGGGGAGTTTTGAGCAACAAGTGGGTGATTTTTATCGGTCTGGAATGGACACAGCACGTATTAATGCACGAGGAATTACACCCATTCAGCCTTTGCTTAAGCAAATTGAAGCACTTCAATCAGTGTCTGAATTAACAGCGTTTATCGCCACCCAAATTGGCTTGGGGAACTCCACTTTATTTTCAGTTGGCATCGCTCCAGATCAAAAAAATGCTAACCTAAATATTTTACATCTATCACAGGCGGGTTTAGGGTTACCTGATCGCGATTATTATTTTGCCAATGACGTTTCTGTACGTCAAATACAAAACGCCTATAAAACCTATCTAACGCGATTATTTGAATTGGTAAAGGAAGATGATCCTGGGGCTAAAGCCGAAAAGGTTTATGCCCTAGAAAAGAAATTGGCAGCCGCCCATAAAACACGGCAAGAGCGCAGGGTGATTAAAGAAAACTATCATAAAATGGCAGTGGCTGATTTGGAAAAACGAAACCCTACCATTGGTTGGGCTACGGTGTTCAACAATTTAGGAACTGTAGTTGATTCTGTTGATGTAAAACAACCAGCCTATTACGATGCAGTAAATACCCTGCTAACCACCCTACCCCTTGAAGATTGGAAACTTTATGTCAAAGTAAACTCGATCGCAAATCACGATGATATATTGAGTTCAGATTTTCAAGACGCCAATTTTGCCTATGCTAAAGTATTGTCAGGACAATCAGTTCAACAACCGCGTGAAAAATTAATGGTACGACGCATAGATCAACAGTTGGGTTTTGCTTTAGGTCAACTTTATGTAAAGCGTTATTTTAATGAAGATGCGAAGAAACGGGCCTTAGATTTGGTAAATAATTTTCAAAAAACACTTGAAAAGAGAATCAATAATCTGGCCTGGATGAGTGATAGCACCAAGGTTAAAGCTATTGATAAACTGTTTGGGATTAGTAAGAAAATTGGATATCCCGATGTGTGGCGTACCTATGATGTTACACTGCATAAGGATAAATTTTTTGAAAACGTAATTGCCTTGCGTAGAGAGGATTATCAATATCGATTGAAACAATTAAATAAAGCGCCTAATAGAGAGGAATGGCATACCACGCCATCTACAGTTACCGCGTATTACAGTCCCTCAATGAATGAAATTGTCTTTCCTGCGGGGATTTTACAACCCCCTTATTTTGATTTATATGCAGATGATGCGGTGAATTATGGAGGTATTGGTATGGTGATTGGCCATGAATTTACCCATGCCTTTGACGATCAAGGGGCCCAATATGATAAAAATGGGAACTTGTCGAATTGGTGGACTGCCGATGATTACAAAAAGTTTAAAGAAAAAACAGATCAAATAATAGCGCAGTATAGCGCCTTTACCGTTTTAGATACCGTTCCTTTAATTGGCGGCCTAACCGTAGGTGAAAACACCGCAGATAACGGTGGAATTGCCATTGCCTATGATGCTTTTAAGTTGACTGCTCAGGGACAAGACTCACTAAAAATTGGAGGGTACACCCCTGATCAACGTTTCTTTTTATCGGTTGCACGTATTTGGCGNGTGAAAATGAGGGATGCCTACTTGAGAAATTATGTGGCTACAGATCCACATTCTCCTCCCATTTGGCGTGTCAATGGTCCCCTGATGAATTTCACTCCTTTTTATGAGGCTTTTGACCTAAAAGAAGGGGAAGCCAATTATAGAACGGAGGCTGAACGCATCAGTATTTGGTAATCCATAAACCTACTGTAATTCATGTTGTAACACATTCCAAACGGTATTGGCCACAATTTGATGCCCTTTTACCGTTGGATGGATACCATCGGCTTGATTTAATTCGGCAATTCCTCCTACATCTTTTAAGATAAAGGGAATAAAAGCAAGCTTGTTTTTGCTGGCCAAATCTGAAAAGATAGTGCGGAACGCTGTTGTATAGTCCGGCCCCATATTGGGGGGAAGCTCCATACCCGCTAAAATGATGGTAACATCAGGACTTTTTTGTTGTACAGTATCAATAATGGCTTGTAGATTTTCACGGGTTTCTTGTAAAGGGACGCCTCGTAATCCGTCGTTCGCCCCTAATTCAAGCACGAAGATATCAATATGTTGTTTTAAAACCCAGGCTAAACGACTTCTGCCGCCTGCCGTAGTTTCACCGCTCACCCCTGAGTTTACCACCGTATAGTCTAGGTCTAAAGAATCAATCTTTGCTTGAATAAGTGCGGGAAAAGCATCGTTGGTATCAGATAGGCCATAGCCGGCCGTAAGACTATCGCCAAAAAAGAGAATGGTCTTGGCTGTATTTTTGTTCTCCTCCGTACTGTTGTTGGGGGACGATTTCTCTTGGGTGTCTACAGCTTTTGTAGAAGCTTCACCACGGCAGGCAAATAGGAGCCCAACTAGCATAAAATAACATAATTTTATGAAAATCCAACGCATGGAGTGAGACAGTTTTAAATTCAATTGCTTATTTTGCGACGTATGCATCTGTAGGTATTAAGGTGTGAAAAGAAATGAACCTTCCTGTAAAAGGACAACTAAGTATAGGTATGCCAAAGATATTAAAGATTAACGAGCTTGAAAAAACATATACGAGTGGCTCAAAAAAAATAAACGTTTTACACGAAATCTCCTTCGAAGTTGAACAAGGTGAAACCTTCGCCATCATTGGCCCCTCGGGTAGTGGGAAAACAACCCTCTTAGGCTTATGTGCCGGATTAGATCGCCCTGATGCTGGACAAATAGAACTGTGTGGGCATCAGTTAGGCGACTTATCAGAGGATGAATTAGCACAATTGCGAAATGCAGAAGTGGGATTTATTTTTCAAAACTTTCAACTTCTCCCTACCTTAACCGCCTTAGAAAATGTGATTGTACCCTTAGAATTACAAGGGGCAACCAATGCAGTTGCTACGGGGAAGGAGCTATTGGCAAAAGTGGGACTCTCAGCTAGAGCCCATCATTACCCTTCACAATTGTCAGGTGGCGAGCAGCAACGGGTAGCCTTAGCACGCGCATTTTCTACACGCCCCTCTATTTTATTTGCCGATGAACCTACTGGGAACCTAGATGAAGAAACGGGTGAAAAAGTGATTCAATTGTTATTTGACTTAAATAAAGAAGCTGGAACCACCCTCGTTATTGTTTCGCATGATTTAGACCTCGCCAATAGAACCCAACAAATTCTGCGGTTAAAAGGGGGTAAAATTAGTTCCAATCTACGAACCAACGCGCAAGACTAATGGCAATCCCTAAGGCTACACTCCAATGGCGCTGGTTGTTTAACATGGCTTGGCGCGATGCAAAAGCGAGTTCTAAACGCTTAGCACTCTTTATGGCATCTATTATTTTAGGGATCTCCGCTGTGGTTTCTATACAACTCTTTAGTGAGAGTTTGACCCAGAATATCCAAGATCAAAGCAAAACCATGATGGGGGCCGACTATAGAATAGATAGCCGACAACTCCCTAGTGAAAATGTACAAAACTATATTGATTCCCTACAGCCAGCAGCCGTTGAAATCAACTTTTCTTCGATGGTCGCCTTTTCAAAAACGGGCGATAGTAAACTCGTAAAAGTTAGAGGAATTCAAGGTGATTTCCCCTTGTATGGTAGCCTAGAAACCGAACCAGCAGCTGCGGCACTTAGCTATCAGACCGAAGGTGGAGCCTTGGTAGATGCTACCTTAATGCTACAATACAATGTGCAGGTTGGAGATTCTATCACCCTGGGCGCGGTTACCATTCCCATTCTTGGAATTCTTAAGTCAATGCCAGGTGCAAGTGACATTGCTACCTCCATTGCACCCACCATACTCATCCCGTACAGGTATATAGAAAAGACGGCACTGTTGCAATTTGGGAGTCGTAAAGAATACCTGTATTATTTTATCGCTGATCCAGCGACAGATGTCACAGCACTTTCAAAAAAACTTGCTCCCGTCTTATCAGATGAAAATGCGGATATAGACACGCATTTAGAAACGAGTCAACGCGTGGGCAGAAGTTTTGAAAATGTAAGTAACTTTTTGAGTCTGGCAGCCTTTATTGCATTGTTGCTCGGTTGTATAGGGATTGCGAGCTCAGTGCATATTTACGTGAAAGAGAAATTAAAACAGGTTGCCGTTTTAAAATGTCTTGGCGCTTCTAGAAAACAAACCTTTATTATTTATTTAATTCAAATAGCGGGCATTGGATTCTTGGGAGGGATAATTGGGGCCGCCGTTGGCCTGGGGCTTCAGCAAGTTTTTCCCTTGCTCTTACAAGAATTTTTACCAGTAGAAGTGCAGCTGTCATTTAGCTTACAACCGTTGGTAACGGGAGTCTTATTAGGCGTATTGATGTCGGTCTTATTTGCTTTATTGCCCTTATTGGGTACTTGGTATGTATCGCCATTAGCTGTGTTGCGCGTTGGTGAACAAGATGATCAAAAACCGCGTAAAGCACGTGTGTTAACGTTTGGAGCCATTTTGTTGTTTATGTACCTCTTCTCTTTTTGGCTGCTTAAGGATTGGCTTGTTGCCGGGGTATTTGTGTTTGGGGTTGCGTTGACATTTAGTGTCTTAGCCGCCATTGCGATCTTGTTTATGCGTGGCATTAAACGCTTTTTTCCAAGTAAATGGGGCTTTACAGCCCGTCAACCCCTACTAAATCTCTATCGTCCTAATAATCAAACCATGGTCTTGGTGTTGGCCATTGGTTTGGGAACTTTCCTTATCAGTACGCTTTATTTTACCAAAGATATTTTGCTCGCAAAAACAGCCTTAGAACAAAGTGAAGATAATCCGAATATTATTTTAGTAGACGTACAACCTACACAACGTAATGCGGTGGCGGATCATATGGAGCAAAAGAAATTAAAAGTGCTGGATAATCTGTCTATAATCACCATGCGAATGCACAGCATTAAAGGAGTTTTAGTAAACGAAATTCGTAAGGATAGTACGACCAAAATTAGCGATTGGGTGCTCAATCACGAATTTAGAGCCACCTATCGTGATAGCTTAATTGCGTCGGAAGAGATTGTGGCTGGGACCTGGATTCCTGAATTAGCAACCGGTGCTCCCATTGTTATTTCACTCTCGGAAGATCTCGCCGAAAGAGCAAAGGTGGGGGTAGGAGATCAAATTGTATTTAATGTGCAAGGCGTGCTGATGGAAACTACCGTAGGAAGTCTCCGCAAGGTAGATTGGGCGCGGATGCAAATGAATTTTACCGTGCTCTTTCCCAAAGGAGTTTTAGAAAATGCGCCACAATTTCACGTGCTAACCACGCATGTTCCGGATGATGCCAGTGCGGCCGATTTACAGCGAGACTTGGTCCGTACCTTTCCCAATGTATCGGTAATTGATTTACGTCAAGTGTATTCGATTGTAGCTGGGATACTCGATAAAATTTCATGGGTCATTAACTTTATGGCTTTTTTTAGTATTCTAACGGGGATTATTGTTTTGATTGGTTCCGTGCGAACAAGTAAGCAGCAACGCATAAAGGAAAGTGTGCTGCTGAGAACCATGGGGGCAAAGAGTAGACAAATCATAAAAATTACCGCACTTGAATACTTGTATTTGGGTGCTATTGGCAGTTTAATCGGTATTTTACTCTCGTTGATTGCCAGTCAAATGCTTGCAACCATCGTCTTTAAAGCGCCGTTTATTCCATCTAGTATACCCTTTATCGTCTTTTTACCAGGTCTTACAGCCTTGGTTTTACTGATTGGGTTAAGCAATATTCGCGACGTGTTAAGCAAGCCACCCTTAGAAATTTTACGCAAGGAAGCCTAGGTTGATATTAAAATAGAAAGCCCATTATTTGTGCTGTTTTATGTCAGTGTATAAATAGAAAGCGGTGATAAGTGTTGCTAGAAAATCGGCAACAGGAAACGCGATCCAAATGCCTAAAATTCCAATAAATTGAGGAAGGATTAAGATCAGGGGAATAAGAAAAAAACCTTGTTTTGTTAAGGTAAGGAGCAAGGCAGGTCTAACCTTCCCGATGGCTTGAAAATAGGAAGAACCAATTAATTGGATGGCAATTAATGGGGTAATGGCAAAAACCATTCGCAGGGCGTTTGGCGTTTCTCTAACCACCAGGGCGTCATCGGTAAACACGCGAACAATATGGGTTGGAAACAACATAATAATTGTAAAGATTAAAATGCCTAATGCCGTGGCATATAGCATTGATTTTCTTAAAGTTTCTTTTAAGCGATCAAAATTATTTGCACCATAATTAAATCCAGCAATCGGCATAAATCCTTGCGCAATTCCCAATACGGGGAAAAGCGAAAACATAAGCATTCTACTAATGATACCGTACACGGCAAGCGACAGCTCACTTCCATGGGTGACTAACGCGTTATTTAACACAATGGCTAATAGGCTGATCACTCCTTGACGCGCCAAGGTAATGCTCCCCAAGGCCGTAATTTCGGTTACGATTCTTTTCTTAAGCCGAAGGTATTTAGGTAAGATTTTTAAATCACTCAGGTCAGAATAAAAAAACCAAACCACAAAGAAGAAGGAGGCTGCATATGAGAGAAGCGTGGCATAGGCTGCACCCTGCATGCCTAAGTCCATGACATTAATAAATACGTAATCCAAAAAAATATTGACAAGGGCGGGTAAGATTAACGAAATCATAGCGAATTTAGGCTTTCCTTCCGCTCTAATTACCGTATTTCCCGTCATCGTAAAGGCTAGAAAGGGAGCCCCGAGCATCACGGTGTTATAGTAAATTTTTGAAGGTTCTACAACACTTCCCGTAGCGCCAAAAAGTGATAAAACAGGATTTGCAAAGAGCAGTCCTAGGGTGCTTAAAATTACCGATAAGCCAATAGAAAGAATAACTTGACTTCCAAAGGTGTCAAAGGCCTTTTCTACATCTTTAGCGCCAAGGGCTCTAGAAATCATCGAACTACCTCCAATCCCAATGGCCATCCCAATAGATGCCACAAAAAATATAATCGGCATGACTATGGTGATGGCGGCAATTGCTGTAGCTCCTATCCAGTTCCCCACAAATATCGTATCCACAACAGTATTAAGTGACATGGCTAAGATTCCAATTCCCGCAGGCACGGCTTGTTGCACAATAAGTTTGCCAATAGGAGTTGTGTCAAAATTCGTATTAACGCTTAATTCTTCTTGACCTGACGTATGTTTAACGGGCTGAGATTTTAACAAGCGATTTCAGTTTTGGGTGCATTAAGAATCCGTAAATTCGCTATGGCTCTACAACCTATTAAGGTAGCTAATGTCCCTAAAGCGTTGTTTTGTACCNACCAATTTANATAAAGGTACAATCCNGTACCCTNGGCAGTAGGTAGTAATACAACAATTTTTGGTGTGCTAAGCATCATTTTTTANATGTAGATTTGAGCGGGGTTGAAGCCAGTAAAATTACTTTATTAATGGCTAAATTTAGATTTTGTTATGTTAATGCAATCATAAATTTATCGACCTAATGGCAACCAATCTGTGCTACTTATTTTAATACTAGGGAATTAATCACTACCTTTCTTCCACCACTACAGCGATAGACCAAGCAAACAACACTAAATGATACGGTATGTTACAATCAATTTTATTAGAACGTAAAATTTATGCCTCAGAAGAGCATAAAATGATGCAAAATATGATTCAAGACTTTATTAACAATGAACTACTTGAGCATATTGAAGCATGGGAAAAAAAAGGCATGGTGAGTCGGGCCATCTGGGAGCGCGCGGGCGAATTAGGCTTGTTGTGTATAGACATGCCAGAGGAATATGGAGGCAGCGGTTTTGATTTTAGTTTTAGCGCATTATTTATAGAAGAGATGGGAAAAAAGGGGATAAGCGGACCAGGATTTTCACTGCATTCCGATATCGTAGCCCCCTATCTTTTAACATATGGCACTGAAGCACAAAAGCAGAAGTACTTGCCTTTGATGGCTAGTGGAAAAATGATCACCTCCATCGGGATGACGGAACCCAATTGTGGAAGTGACCTCCAAGCAATTCAAACTACTGCGGTAGATAAGGGGGATCACTATGTGGTTAACGGGCAAAAAACATTTATCACCAATGGTTATCTCTGTGATATGTCTATTGTGGCGGTTAGAACCAACCCAGGAACCCCACAAGAAGGCGTTTCTTTGTTGATTATGGAAAGTGGGTATGATGGATTTGAAAAGGGGGTACCCTTTAAAAAAATTGGCTTGAAAGCACAGGATACCTGTGAATTATTTTTTGATAATGTGAAAGTTCCTAAAGAGAATTTAGTGGGCGAAGAAGGACGCGGGTTTCAAATTATGATGACCGAATTGGCAAGAGAACGTTTAACTGTGGCACTCTATGTAAATGGAAGCTCAGAAGGTGCCATTGAACAAACCATTGCCTATACCTCTACGCGTACCGCCTTTAAGCAACCCATCGCTCAGTTTCAGAACACCCAATTTAAACTAGCAGAATGTGCAACGAGTTTACAACTCCAGCAAGCGTTTATGGATCGCTGTGTAGAATTACTTGTAAGGCATGAGTTAACGCCTGAAACGGCTTCGATGGCAAAGTACGCAACCACAGAAATGAATGGAAAAATAGTGGATGAATGCTTACAGCTTTTTGGTGGTTATGGATATATGTGGGATTACCCCATTGCTCGGATGTATGCAGATAATCGGGTAACCAGAATCTATGCAGGGACCAATGAGATTATGAAATTAGTAATTGCGCGAGGTCTATTTAAGGAATTATTTAATGAAATGAAGCGGAAAAAAAACGCAGAAAACGATTAAAAATGAATTTAAAAAGTGCGGAAACAGATCTCAATTAAATTCTTGAGGTCCAGTTCTATACGAGGGGAAGTGTACTAGGCGAAATTAGCTAAAAAAATAAAATTACTGTATTAAAAAAAGAAGTACTTTCGCGTTTTTTTTAATTAAAAATTTCCGACAAATGGATAACATAGTCACTTTTTGTATTACCGTGTTTACTGGATTCTTTGCCATTACTAATCCCATTTCAAACATGACGGTTTTTGTGGCCTTAACGCAGGGTGCCGATAAAAAAACCAAAAATGATATTAATAAAAGAGCAAATATTACAGCCTTTGTTATTGTCACTGTTTTTGTACTGTTAGGCAAGTTTATTTTTGAACTGTTTAACATTAGTATTCCCGCCTTTAAAATTACAGGAGGAATCTTAATCTTTTTTATTGGATTTGAGATGCTTCAATCTAAAAAGTCGAATGTAAAAAACCTGAAGCACGTAGATATTGATGAAAATATTGCGGTATCACCATTAGCCATACCTATTTTAGCTGGACCAGGAACCATTGTAACCGCCATGAACTTCGTGTCGAATGTAGATCCGCTGCGAATAATTTTAGTGATAGCTATTTTTGGCTTAATGAGTGTGTTGGCCTATATCACCTTTAAATTAAGTGACCTAATTGTGAAGATTGTTGGAAATAACGTGATCTCAGTAATTGGAAAAATTATGGGATTAATTATTGCCATCATTGGAACTGGAATGGTCATTCAAGGGATAAAAATTTCGTTTAATTTAATCACCACGTAATTTTACATATTCTCTGAATCACATTACTCGTCCGAGGTACCGCTAATTTTGTTCGCTATTTAAATGGATACCACTTTAGCACGTTCCATAAAATACCCTTCAAATCGCTTAAGCATTGGATGCATCTCTTCTGCATAGAGTACATATTGACATTTGTACACACTTTGTGTAATTGACATTATGGCATTATAGGAAGTGTGCTGGGCTAAAAACTCAGCATCATCAATACTACAAATTTTTAATTGTGAGGTACTTACCCCATTCAATAAAAATAATTTGTTCATGGTTTTTGGAGTAGAAATTAGTATGTCTGCACCTTCAAATAGTTCAGATTTCTGCACCTCAATATCTAGCTTTTCATGCCCCACATATACGCGAATAGGCGTATAGCGGGTATAACTTAAAAAAGCATCATAAAGCGCCATTGCTTTTGCTTTATTTTCGACAAGGACTAAAGCCCTGGGGGTGGTTCCTACTGCCTCACAGTTAATTTTTTGTAAGGTGGTTAGTATTAATGCGGTAGTTTTTCCGCTTCCTTTTCTCGCAATACCATAGGTGTTTGCTCCGCTTTTAACTACAGGAATACTACGTTGTTGAAAGGGGGTGGGATGGTTTAATTCATGAGCGCTAAGCATCTCTTGAAGGGTTGGATGAAGTTTTTTAAATGGCATAGCTAAAAAAAATGATCTGTTAGGCGGATGGTTAATGGGGTGATTTTCGCGAGGTAAAGATACAATTAAATGAAGAGACCTTATTCTAGTGTTGAAGGGAGTAACCGCTGGTATACTTGGAGCTGTTAATTACTTGTTAAATACTCCTTTCCCTGTCGGGGATAAGGTACCTAAATTAAGGGTATATTTGACTAATCTACCTAATCCAAATCTTATGAAAACCTTTTTACGACACCGAATTGCAATCGCCTTTTTCGGTCTTATCCTTTGTAGCCAACTCAGTTACGGCCAAACTAAAAAACCACTTACCCTTGACGATTATGCACAGTGGAATAGGATTGTCAATACGGCCATTTCTCCAGATGGTACATGGATGACATATGCATATTCACCCAATGAAGGGGATGCAACACTACACATTCGCAAAATTGATGGCGATACGTTGCGTACGTTTATCAACGGAAAACGCGTCTCTTTTGCAGAGAATTCTAAATGGCTTGCCTTGTTAAAAGATCCGAGCAAAAAGGAGGCAGAAAAACTAAAGAAGGCCAAAAAACCAGTGAAAAGTGAGCTGCAATTAG
>JGI24723J26617_10001488_pt1 | contig 20613 bp, 15 predicted proteins | sample Cruoilmetagenom6_FD_26617 | JGI IMG/M metagenome (IMG submission 26617)
AGGACAGAGTTTGCGCAATGCCTGTAGAGACGCTGCGATTCTATTTATGGTTGCCGAGGACCAGAAACTTGGGTTGCGGCTCAGAGCCGATGGACTGCATTTACCAGGTTGGGCACTTCGACAAGGATATCATTGGCGAAGACGCGCCCATCCAAAGTGGATTATTTCTGGCGCCGTTCACTCAACGCGCGAACTCATTTTGGCGGAACACAGGGGGGTCGATATTGCAATCCTATCGCCCGTGTTTCCCACAAAAAGCCATCCGGCTGCCAAAAGTCTGGGCGTGATTGGCGCAGCAGGGCTCAGCCAGCAAACATCCCTCCCGGTCTACGCATTAGGCGGTATGAATGAAACGTCTGCGCATCGACTGCGAGGTTTGAGTGTTGAAGGATATGCCTTCGTCAGCCCCGACTAATAGCCTTCGGGCACATAGTTGAAGCGTTCCATTTGCTCTCGATGATCAGAAACGATTTGTTTGATCTGGGCCTCGGTAAGTTTTTCGCGCCACTGCTCTGTCTTGCCTTCGCGGAAAAACGATTGCGCAAATTCTGACTTCTCTTTAAAGCCCGTGGCTTCCTCCTGGCGCTTGAGCGCCTTAAAGGACGAATTGCGAATGGACCGCTCCAGTCGCTCAGCTTTGGGCTTCAAGCCCAGGAAGGTCGAAACCTGCTTGAAGTACTTACGGGGTTTGGCTGTTAGGTCTTCATAGCGAACAACAAGCAATTGCGGGTTGGGTTGAGCTGTCCAACTCTCCACATGGCGTGACCAGGAAGAGTGAAATTCCGGCACATGGTCGGCGCCAGCAGCAGTGAGAGCGCCTGCATTCGCCAAGCGTTTAATCGCCCCATCAATATCCTCACCAAAGTGATGGGTCATTGAGAGCACCACGTCGAGCGGATTACGCAAAACATAGATTGCACCGGCGGTGGCGTCCATATTGTGGAGCGGAACCCCATGCCACTCGCCCAGAAAGTTATGGGTTTTGACAAAAACAGAGTCTGGAAAATACTGAGTGAAATCCTGCTGCACGCGAGGACGCAATTTTGCCAGTTCCTCATGATCAACATTCGTAGGGTCGGTGACACCGTACCGCGCATATGGCCCGGAGCTCGACTCGCCAATGCAAAAATGGTCGAGCTCATTAATGTCGACAGGCTTTTGGCTATTGCGCAATAAATTGTGGAGAAACGATCTCATCCACGTATTGCCTGACTTGGGGTATGAAGCCAGCCAGATAATATTACCCATTGGTTTACTCACGCATCTTCATTTCAGAGATGCATTGATAGCACAAAAAAAAGAGCGGACCGAAGCCCGCTCTTTCAAACTTGAATTTCGTAATTTCTTAGAAAGAAATTGCGAGAACTACACCAGCAGATGTGCTGTCGACAGACTGAGTGCCTGCAGCTGCTGTTGCAAGTGTGTCTTCGATGAACTGAACGTCCAGACCGAGATCAACACCGGCGCCGAGCGAATATCCGCCACCAACTTGCAGGAAGCTGTTTTCGCCATTCGTCAGAGTTGTATTATTCTCTGTTTCACTTGTGAAGTATGCAGCACCAACTGTCCAAGGACCTGTGCCGTATGCGAGGCCAACAGTCCAGCTGTCAGATTCGATTTGGCTTGTTGAAAGTGCAGCACCGCCCTGTGTACCAGCAGCAATACCTTCAGAGGTCTTGTATGCACCACCGAGTGTGAAGCCACCAAAACCAACGCTGGCGCCAACGCCAATTTCTTCTGGATCGTCTGTGCCAACAAGAGCAGCTGCTTCACCAGTTACGTAGTACACGTCAACACCAACAGAGGCGCCACCGAGTTCGCCAGCATAGTTTGCAGCGATTTCGAAGACTTCTTCAACAGCGCTGTTTTGAGCTGAAAGACCAAAGCCATTTGCGATTGGATCATTTGCACCAGCGTCTGGTGTGAATGATGCACCGAGCTGGAAGCCAGCAAGACGTGGTGTGAAGTATGAGATTTTGTTGTCATCTTCAGCAAGCAATGAGTAAGTGGATGTCTGTGAAGAGAAAGTCACAACACCATTCTGCATGTTGTAGATGTTTGGTGAGTCAACGCCATTACCTGGAACGAACCAAGGTGATGAATAGTGCATTTTGAATGCTGCACCGTCTGTACCACCAATTTCAAAGCGGCCAAAGCCACCTTCAAGGAAGGCATAGATTTCTGATGCGTTAATTGAGTCATTGTTGTTTGCAACAACATTCTGACCATTGTCGTCATCGCCAGCCTGAAGTTTGATTGCTGCACCAGCAACAAGACCATTGTCCAGAGTACCCGAAGCAACGATGTCGATGTTACGTGCAACAACGGCAACTTTGGTGTCATCAGCCTGAACGAGGCCAACTGTATCCATGTCAACGAAGTAGAAACCCGTGACAACGGAACCGCCAACAGTGACAGTAAGTGGATCGCTCGCAAGAGCAGGACCGGCTAGAAGACCAGCGGTGACGAGAGCTGTCGTCCCAAGAAGTGTCTTTTTCATTTGTTCCTCGCAGTTCAGCGTATAGCTGTTCAAACAATTAAGTTTCCAAATCACCGGATAATCACTTTCCCCAAGAATTCTATTCCGAAGCAAGCACCACTGGTCTGGATCACTATTACCGCCGGGCCGACAAAATCGCCCCCCCGTGCGCGTGGGTTGATTAATCCCGAATGGGGGGTAACCGTCAAGCAAAGCTCGTACAGTTTTGCTTCAAATTTGAGTAATGTTGCGGAAACGTCACAAGAGGTTTCCATATGGTTAACAAATGCTTATGGCGATCTTTTGCGTGACAACGCCTGTGGATAAGAGAATTACTTGAGTTTTTGCAAAAGATTCGCAATTCCTTGGCCTTTGGAATGTTGCAATAGTGAGACAGTTTTACGGACTCTCTCCAATGGGTCAAAAAACAAGTTGAATTTCAATTGGGGGTTTCATTGGACGACAGCCATCATTCCCGGTATAAACGCCTGAAAATTGGGGAAAATCTGGCAGTCGAAATAGCTGGATCCTTCTGACGAGTTTGAGAGCAAGAGGCCAAGTTGAAAAAAATGAAATTCTCTTCTGTTGTGACATACGTTGCAGGGACATCAAAACGAGCAATTTTTGTGGGCGTTTTGGCGCTTGGACTAACGGCTTGTAGCGCTGGCGACAGCAGCTATCCAAGTACCGAGGGACGCGGTCCGACCAACCCGAATCCAGATCGGAACGCCGAGCGTGAATCTATCTTCGGTGAAGATGGACTGGTGCTATTCGGCGGAAAAGGATCAGAAGTACAGGGCGGCGGAGGTATTGGCGTCAATAGCTTCCTATGGCGCGCCTCTTTGGATACATTGTCCTTTGTGCCCTTAGCTTCTGCAGATCCTTTCGGTGGCGTAATCATTACCGAATGGCATTCAGAGCCGACAACACCTACTGAGCGCTTTAAACTCACAGTCTATATATTAGACAAACGTCTTCGCGCCGATGGCCTAAAAGTAGCCGTCTTCCGCCAACAGAAAACTGACGGCGATTGGACCTCTGTAGCGGCAAACAGTGAAACGAGTGTTCAGCTTGAAAACGCAATTTTGATGCGGGCGCGCGAACTACGTGTGAACACTCTAGAAACCGAAAACTAAAGATCACAGGCCAACCTACGTTCAAGGGGCCTTCGTCGGGCCCTATGTTCATCCGGCCCTTTCTTGCCGCGTAAATATCGCGGTCCGCGCGGCAGCAGTGCGGCTATTTCTTTCTCAGCCCACCGCATGCCTTGCTCAACCGTCCATTCCAAGGCAAAAGAAACACCCCAAACCGTTGCACCTCTCTGATCAGGGTGTGATCTCAATGTCCTGTAAGCGGAAGACGAAACATGTCCGGTGCCGAGCCCATTCGTTACAATGCCAGAACCACTGAAGCCAAATGGCAAAAAGTTTGGGAAGATCGCAACACTTTTGTAGCGCCAGAAGAGCCTCGCGCAGAGGGTCCTGGAAAATATTACGTCCTGGAGATGTTTCCTTATCCATCTGGATTGTTGCACATGGGCCATGTCCGCAACTATGCGATCGGCGATGTGATCGCGCGTTTCAAAAAAGCTCAAGGCTTTGACGTGCTTCACCCCATGGGCTGGGACGCCTTTGGAATGCCAGCCGAGAACGCTGCGATGGAACACAAGGTTCATCCAGGCGACTGGACCTACAAAAACATTGAGGCCATGCGCGAACAATTTAAGGCGCTTGGCCTGTCCATCGATTGGACACGCGAATTTGCGACCTGTGACCCTGAATATTATGCGCAGGAACAATCTCTTTTCTTAGATATGCTAGAGGCGGGCCTCGTCACACGGAAAACAGCTCAGGTAAACTGGGATCCCGTCGACATGACGGTGCTAGCCAATGAACAAGTTATCGATGGCTGCGGCTGGCGGTCAGGTGCGCAAGTCGAGCGGCGCGAACTCACTCAATGGTTTTTTAAGATCACAGACAGCGCCGAGGATTTGCTGGCCGGTCTAGATGAATTAGATCAGTGGCCTGATAAAGTACGCCTTATGCAACGCAACTGGATCGGCAGATCCGAAGGCGCGCGCGTTTTTTTCCCACTAGAAGAGCGAGAAGAAAGCATTGAAGTTTTCACAACGCGACCAGATACGCTATTTGGTGCAAGCTTTTGTGCGCTATCGCCAGGCCATCCGCTAACCCGTGCGCTCGCCACCAACAACCCGGCCCTATCCAATTTCGTCAAAGAATGCGAACGGTTGGGAACCAGCGAAGAAGCCATTGAAAAAGCAGATAAACAGGGTTTCGACACCGGCTTGAGAGTGCGCCACCCTTTCATCAAAGGGGCGACCCTTCCACTCTACGTGGCAAATTTTGTACTGATGGAATATGGCACAGGTGCAATCTTTGGGTGTCCGGCCCACGATCAACGTGACATGGACTTTGCACGAAAATATGGCCTTACAATAACACCGGTTGTCGCCCCGAAAGAAGGCAACGGTGACGACGAACAAAACGCATGGGCAAATGAATTGACGAACGGCGATGTCGCCTTCACGGGCGATGGCATTGCCATCAACTCCGACTTTCTAAACGGCCTTGCCGTTGATGCAGCAAAAAGCGCTGCAATCAAAAAACTGGAAAGCCTGGAGCTTGGCGCAGGCACCGTGAATTATCGTTTGCGTGACTGGGGCATTTCCAGACAGCGCTATTGGGGTTGCCCAATCCCGATTGTTCATTGCAAAGCATGTGGAACCGTTCCCGTGCCAAAAGAAGCGCTGCCTGTAACGCTGCCTCGAGACGTGACATTCGATAAGCCGGGCAATCCGCTGGAACATCATCCAACCTGGAAAGATGTGCCCTGCCCTTCATGTGGAAAAGATGGCCGCAGAGAAACAGACACGTTCGATACTTTTGTAGACTCATCTTGGTATTTTGCACGCTTTGCCGCGCCCAAAGCGACCACACCAACAGTTCCGGCACTCACCAATAAGTGGTTGCCGATTGACCAATACATCGGTGGCATCGAACACGCTGTTCTGCATTTGCTTTACTCTCGGTATTTTTCACGCGCCATGAAGGCGACAGGACATCTTGATGTCAAAGAACCTTTTGCCGGCCTCTTTACGCAAGGCATGGTTACCCATGAAACTTATAAGGCCATCGATGGCCGGTGGGTGGCGCCGAGCGAACTGAGTTGGGAAGACGGGAAACCCTACCTTGAGGACGCGGGAATCCGTGCGCCTGTCCAGGTTGGCGCGATCGAAAAAATGTCCAAGTCGAAGAAAAACACCGTCGATCCCAATGCGATCATCGACCAATATGGCGCGGATACAGCTCGGTGGTTCGTCTTGTCAGACAGCCCACCTGATCGCGATGTCCAATGGACCGAGGATGGAGTTGAAGGAGCGTGGCGCTTTACTCAGCGTTTTTGGCGNCTCATTCAAACCGGAAAGGAAGAGCTTTGTCCCGTGGAAACCGAAATGCCACCGTTGGACGCGGCGGCAGAAGACCTTCGACGCNCTGTGCATAAGACAGTATCAGCTGTCACCGCTGACCTTGGACAACTGGGGTTTAACCGCGCAGTGGCGCGAATTTATGAGCTGAACAACATTATTTCAGCCTTTACGGGTCAAGAACCAGCAGCCGCAGAATGGGCGCGTCGAGAAGCTTTGGAGGTCCTCGTGCAATTGGTGGCTCCCATGGTGCCCCACTTGGCCGAAGAATGCTGGATCGCACTTGGCCAGCAAAATCTCGTTGCGGAAACGCCCTGGCCTGTTGCAGATCCAGCCTTGCTCGTGGAACACTCAGTGACCATCGCTATTCAGGTAAATGGAAAACGGCGTGACGAAATAAGCGTCCCGGTGGATGCAACCAAACAAAGCATTGAAGAAATCGCACTCGCACAAGACAAAGTTCAAAAGGCAATTGCAGATGCTCAAGTTCGCAAAATTATTGTTGTCCCCGGCAAGATCGTCAACATCGTCGTCGGATAGAGACTGGCATAACCAGAATTGGCAAGCGTTTGGATCAAGCTCTATCTTGATCGCGAGCTTGTTCCTAGCTGCTTGTGGGTTTTCCCCGCTCTATAGTTCCAGTGCGGTGGGAGAGAGTGTGGCAAGTGAACTTGCATCAATCACCGTTCAAGCGCCAAACGACGATGCCAATCGAGAGTTGCGGCTGACTTTAGCGGACTTGCTCCGCAATGATAGCGCTTATACATCCAAATATTCTATCTCTCTCTCTTCAGGGCTTGCGATCCGCAATGTGGCCGTTCAACAAGATACGTCCGTCACGCGCAAAAACCTGGTGATGAGCTCTACCTATTCGCTCTTGGATCTGGAGAGCGGAGAAGTTTTGTTTGAATCTCAAGCAACTGCCATTGCGGCCTACAATCGGGTGGGTTCTGAGTTTGCCAACATCATTGCTGAACGCGACGCTCGCGAACGCGCGTCAACTCAAGTAGCAGAACAAATCCGGACAGAACTCGCGGTCTTCTTCGAGCGACGCAATGGCCGCTAAGGCAAAGCATTTCATCAAAACGGCACAACAGGCCGTGACGCCATGAAGCTCCGTGCAGGTGAAATAGATCGCTTCGTTGCGGCACCCGACCCTAAGGTACAGGTCATTCTCATTTTTGGGCCAGACCAGGGGCTCGTGAGAGAACGCTCCAACAAATTGGTAAAAACTGTGCTCGATGATTTGTCCGATCCCTTTCGAATGACAGATATCTCAGACACGGATTTGAAATCTGATCCCGCGCGGCTTGCCGATGAAGCGGCGGCAATATCCATGATGGGCGGCAGACGGGTCGTCCGGGTACGGAACGCTGGAGATAGTCTATCCAAACTGGTTAACGGGTTTCTGGCCGCACCAGAAGGTGATGCACTCATTTTGTTGGAAGGTGGTGAGCTGACACCTCGGTCCAGTCTGCGCAAAGCATTGGAGGGTTCACCGATTGGTGCAGCCCTTCCCTGTTACGCCGACGATGCACGGACACTGGAACGCGTCATTGAAGAGCGATTAGGAAATGCAGGCTGGCGCGCTGAACCGGATGCATTTTCTTACCTCACATCACATCTTGGCAGTGACCGCGGGGTCACGCTGCAAGAACTCGACAAGCTGATCTTGTATATGGGGCCGCAACAAGAAAACACACGTATTCAACTAGAAGATGTGTCCGCTTGCATCGGAGACACGGCCGCAACGCGCATTGACGACATTATCGATGCGGCTGCTATCGGCGATTTTGGCGCACTCGACAGTGCACTGGCAAAAGCCGGAGAAGCAGACACCGCGCCGGTTGCCATTCTGATTTCTGTGACACGTCACATTCAACAATTGCATTTGGTGTTAGGACGCATTGAGGCCGGAAGCCAGGCAGAAGCGGCGCTTAAAGCTCTACGCCCGCCGGTTCATTTTAAGCGGTTGGCATCCCTAAAGCGCCAGGTCGGATTGTGGAACCGAGCGCGACTTGAACGCGCCATGGAGCTGTTGGGCGACGCTGATCGACAGTGCAAAACAACTGGTTTACCAGCGCACGCAATTTGCTCGCAGGCTTTGATGCGGGTGGCACAAGGCGCCCGTTCAGGGGGCCGTAGATAAAGCGATTTCAGGAAACCCGCTTCGGTTTCCGATTCAAAATCGCGCCCATGAAAGAGGCGCCCGTTCAAGGGGCCGTCAGCAAAATCACATGGAGATCCTGAGCAAGAAAGAATGTTGGCAAGAAAATCAGTAAGCTGATCTTCTTCCTTCTCGCCAACAGTCCCGACACCAACATTTAGGTCCGAGAAAGCCGACGGCAAATCTCGTCCAACTGTTCCAGTGTCTTATAATTAACGGTAACACTGCCGCCCTTCTCGCCCTTGTGAGAAATTGAAACAGAAAGTCCCAATGCATCTGCAATGTTCTTTTCAAGAGCGAGCGTATCCGCGTCCTTGATGGAAGGTCTAAATGAAGATTTGGCGCCACCNACTGGTGGACTTGGTTTGCGNGTGAGCGCTTCCGCATCCCGGACAGACAGGCCCTTGGCAACGATTTCTTTGGCCAGGGCTTCAGCATTTTCCTGACCTATCAACGTACGTGCATGGCCGGCACTCAAGGATCCATCCGAAACCAGTTCTTGCACTGATGATGGCAAAACCAATAGGCGCAAGGTATTGGCCACATGAGAGCGGCTTTTGCCGATCATTTTGGAAACTTGGTCTTGAGTATAGGAAAATTGATCTGCAAGCCTCTGATAACCAGCAGCCTCTTCAATTGAGTTCAGATCTGCGCGCTGAACATTCTCAATGATGGCGATTTCAAGAGATTCATTGTCATCCAGTTCTTTGACAAGAATTGGAACTTTGTGAAGCTGGGCCGCCTGCGCCGCACGCCAACGTCGCTCACCGGCCACAATTTCAAACTCATTTGGACCACCGGTAGGCGAAGGACGCACGACGATAGGCTGGAGAATGCCCTTCTCGCGCACAGAATCCGTTAGATCGTCTAAATCACCGGCACGAAAGACCTGTCGAGGCTGAAAGGGATTGGCATGCAAAAATTCAATTGATACTTCACGCACACCCTGAGGAGCAGGTGCCGTTGCATCGCCCAAAGACATTGCCGCATCATCCCCGATCAGCGCAGCAAGGCCGCGGCCTAATCGATTTTTTCCAGGTCCTTCTTCGACCATCACGGCCTCCCATTTCGTCAATATGTCACGCAAGCTTATTTGGGCCAATGTGACAGTCGATCTTATCTTTTCACTTTTCCGCAGAAAAACTGGAAAAAATGTACAAAGTAGGCCCTAGTAGGGCCAAAACTGAATCATATCAATATGTTAAAGCGCGATGTTAAGAGTCTTCAGAGCTCACTCAAACAAATACGCTCAACACAATGAAATTACTATCAAGCTGCCGACTGGGACCGCAAAGTCCGTTCCCGCTGGATCAGCTCGGACGCAAGCTTCATATAGGCCCGACTACCCGCACATTGATGGTCATAAACCAGGGCTGGTTTGCCATAAGAAGGCGCTTCTGAAATGCGAACATTACGCGGAATAACGGTTTTGTAAACTTTGTCGCCCAAGTGCGCCCGCACGTCTTGGCAACCTGTCCAGAAAGGTTATTTCGTTTATCAAACATTGTCAGCACAATGCCCTGAATATCGAGACGCGGATTAAGACTGGTACGCACCCGCTCAACCGTCCGCAACAATTGGCTAAGCCCCTCAAGCGCAAAAAACTCGCACTGCAAAGGCACGAGAATTGAGTCGGCAGCGGTCATCGCATTGATCGTCAGCAAGTTGAGCGACGGCGGACAATCCACCAACATATAGGTGTAAGGCCTTTCATTCATTGTCTCCGGCACGTCCTCAAGTTCGCGGCCCGCGGGCGGCATCCGGGACAGAGCATCTCTGAGACGATGGGAGCGCCGTGGCACGCTAGCTAATTCCAACTCAGCGCCAAGTAGATCCATCGTTGAGGGAACAAGGTCTAAACCAGGCACTTTGGTGGGGACAATCGCATTCTCTATAAGAGCGGCACCAATAAGCACATCATAAGTAGACAAAGTACGGTCCGCACGATCAACGCCCAAACCCGTACTGGCATTGCCCTGAGGATCAAGATCGACCACCAAAACCCGTTCTCCGACGGCAGCAAGTGCCGTTCCGAGATTAATGGCAGTGGTTGTTTTGCCAACACCGCCCTTCTGGTTCGCCAGTACAAGGATACGTGGACGTGGTGCAGGCTGTGCACTCACGGTTTCACCTGATTGATTCGTTTCTGACACGGCCAAGATGCTCCACTTTGAGAACGGTCGCGCCCTCATCGGCACGGCTGGATATTTTTGTTAAGTCGAATGTCCATGATTTCTGCGCCACCGTCAATTCTTCATCTACCTGAGCCCCCTTTAAGAACAAACCATTTGTGTCGGGGCCAAAGTAGGGCTCAGCCCAGCCAAGAAGCCGGTCAAGAGGGGCGCAAGCCCGTGCTGTGATGATGTCGCAAGCACCAATTACTTCAATGGTATTCAAGGATTCCATTCGAGCATTGTGAACTTTGGCCGGTGCGCCAGTTTTGCGGATCACTTCTCTCAAAAAAAGTGATTTTCTCTGATCACTTTCGATCAGGTGCACCATAAATCCAGGACGTTCCGCCCCCAAAATAGCAATAACGAGACCAGGAAACCCTGCCCCACTTCCAAGATCAACCCATTTCACAGCTGTTTGTGGGGCTTGTTCGAATAGTTGCGCCGAGTCCCAAAAATGCCTCTGCCAGACGACTTCCAATGAGGATTTGGAGACAAGATTGATGGACTTTTGCCACTTTCGCAAGAAGGACTCGTAATCCGAGAGTCGGTCCATTGTTTCACGTGAAACATGCGCGACCTCAAAAAAGGATTCCGCATCAAGGACTTGCACTACTTCATCCACAGCCTAGCCATACCTCTCAAATTACCCAGTTCGCCGCAGATTTCCGCGTTTCACAAACATCAACAAGCTGGTCATTGCGGAAGGTGTAACACCTTCCACCCGAGAGGCCTGGCCCAAAGTCACTGGACGGGCCTTTACCAACTTCTGCCTCACTTCACCGGACAGGCCCGGCACTGTTGCATAATCAAGGTTTGACGGGAGAACCAGAGCCTCATCTTTCCGAAAAGCCTTCACATCAGCTGCCTGTCGTTCCAAATAAACCGCATAAGTCGCATCAATTGACAATTGTTCGGCAATTTCAGGTGGCAATTCATTCAACTCCGGCCAAATGGTCGCTACAGCCTCAAAATTGATCTCTGGATAGGAAAGTAACTCAAAGGCGGAGCGTCTCACGCCATCCTGGTTGATTTTCAAACCAAATTTGGTGAGATTAGCTGGCGTCTCGCGAGATTTTTCCGCCAAAGCGCGCGCTTCCGCAAGCATTTTAGCCTTTGTCAAAAAAATCTCAGCCCGCTCTGAGCCCACGCACCCCAGACGGATCCCCATACCGGTCAACCGTTGGTCAGCATTGTCTGCGCGCAGGCTCAAACGGTATTCTGCCCGTGAAGTGAACATCCGATACGGTTCCGAAACACCTTTCGTCACCAGATCATCTATCATCACCCCGATATAGGCATCTGCCCTGTCCAGAATGAACGGATCTTCTCCCTGAACAGCCAAAGCGGCATTAAGCCCGGCCATAAGTCCTTGCGCGGCGGCTTCTTCATAACCGGTTGTGCCGTTAATCTGACCTGCCAAATACAGCCCTGCCAGCGATTTAGTCTCCATTGTCGGAAGCAACTCCCGCGGATCCACATAGTCATATTCAATAGCGTATCCAGGTTGGATAATCTCCGCATTCTCCAGGCCGGGAATGGTCGCCAAAAACTCCTTTTGGATGTCATCCGGCAAGGCAGTAGAGATCCCGTTCGGATAAACGGTGTGATCATCCAGGCCTTCCGGTTCCAGGAATATTTGATGATTATCCCGTTCCGAAAAACGGACCACCTTGTCTTCGATAGACGGGCAATAACGTGGACCCACACCCTCTATTCGGCCCCCATAAACTGGAGATTCTTCCAGATTATCGCGGATGATCTTGTGCGTCGCCTCATTTGTCCGCGTCAAATAGCAGGAAATCTGTCGAGCGGGCACTTTCCCAGTCAAAAACGAAAACGGAACAGGCGGATTNTCCCCGGGCTGTTCTTCCAGGACGNNCCAATTGATCGTCCGCCCATCAAGTCTTGGNGGTGTCCCGGTTTTCAAACGCCCAAGTTTAAGCCCCATCCCATAAAGCCTCTCAGATAACCCAAGAGCAGGGGCCTCGCCCACCCGACCCGCAGGAACCCGCTCGTGGCCAAGGTGGATCACGCCATTCAAAAAGGTTCCAGTCGTCAAAATAACCTTGGCACAGGAAAAAGCACGGCCGTCTTCACAAAGCACACCCGTTACTTTTAGATTTTCCACAATCAGATCAACGACGGCACCTTCAATGACGGAAAGATGGTCCTGAGCCTCTATCGCCGCTTGCATAGCTTCCCGATAAAGCTTTCTATCGCTTTGCGTCCGCGGGCCGCGCACAGCTGGACCCTTTCGTCGGTTGAGCAATCGAAACTGAATGCCGGAAGCATCGGCAACAACGCCCATCAGACCATCAAGAGCATCAATTTCACGCACCAAATGGCCCTTTCCAAGACCTCCGATGGCCGGATTGCACGACATCTCGCCAATCGTCGCCAATTTGTGGGTCAAAAGAAGAGTCTTACTCCCCAGGCGCGCGGATGCAGCAGCCGCTTCACATCCAGCGTGCCCTCCTCCGATAACGATAACGTCGAAATGATCCGTCATATTCCGTTTTGCCTATGATTTTCCTTGAGTTTTTTAGGCTTCAACTCACCTATCGTCAAAACACTTTTCCACAACTGTGGCGATTTAGACTCAAGTGTTTCACGTGAAACACTATTTACCGATACAAAAATCCCGAAATACCACATCAAGCAAATCTTCTACATCAACCCGCCCTGTAATCCGCCCCAATGCCCTAACGGCTCGACGTAATTCTTCTGCCACAAGCGCTGCCTCTCCACTCACCACCGCCATAGAACAAGCACTCTGCAAAGCCTCCACACAGACGGAAAGCTCTACCCTATGTCGGTTCCGCGTAACGACGGGTGTTTCTACACCCCCATACAGCGCCGAAATCTTTGCCTCAAAAGATTTCAAAAAAACATCCATTCCCGCACCGGCCTCCACCGAAACAGCAAATTGGCCCTTTTCGCCTGAAAACCCTTCCGCCTGATCAACTTTATTGACCAAAAAGAAGTCATCACTTTGCGCTGAACCAAGATCAGCGCTTGCGCCCGCCTGAACCTCAGACATCCAAATCCTGAGGTCAGCATCGTCAGCCGCAATTCTTGCCCGCCGAATGCCTTCCTTTTCTACCAGACCATCTGCTTCCCTCAGCCCGGCCGTATCGCAAACCGTCACAGGAATACCAGCGATCGTTAGCCGAACCTCCACGACATCCCGCGTAGTGCCCGCTTCAGTGGAAACAATGACGGCATCACGTCCAGCCAAAAAGTTAACAAGGCTAGATTTACCAGCATTTGGTGGCCCTACCACCGCCACAAAAACGCCATCACGAATTTTCTCACCCCGGCGATCCGCTAGAAAGCCCGCAATCTCCTCGATCAAGCAGGTCAGACCCGGCATTACCGACACAGAAAGGTCGTCGGGCAAATCCTCGTCAGCAAAATCAATATCGGCCTCAACATAAGCCAACGCCTTGATGAGCCTCACTCGCCAGCTATCACACAGCTTTCCAAAAGCTCCACCCATTTGCCTAAGGGCCTGTTTCCTTTGTGCCGACGTCTCGGCCTCGATCAAATCTGCAATACCTTCCGCAGCCGAAAGGTCAAACTTCCCATTCTCAACGGCACGTCGACTAAACTCACCTGGTTCCGCTAACCGCAAACCTGCAATCTTTCCGAGTCCATCAATCACGGAGTCAACCACTGCGAGTCCGCCGTGAAGATGAAGTTCAACAACATCCTCGCCGGTAAAAGAGTAAGGGCCGCGAAACCCAAGCACCAAAGCTTCATCCAAAACTTCCGCATTCTCCGGATCACATAGCCGCCGAAGTTCAGCCATCCGCGGTGGCCCCATGACGCGCCCCGAAAGCGCTACAAGCGCGTCATTGGCACGCGGTCCAGAAATACGGACAACCGCAACACCGCCGCGACCCCGCGCAGATGCCAGAGCAAAAATCGTTTCCAAACCGAATCGACTCCAATCAAATACCGTTTTGACACGAGCTTCCTTGTGAACCCGCACTCACATGTTATGTCTTTTAGCAGCTACTTCCGTTGCCAGGAGATTTACCGATGAATGCTCTTTCCCAAGAGACAAGCCCCTATCTCTTGCAACACAAAGACAATCCTGTTGATTGGCACCCATGGGGCCAACAGGCCCTCGACTTGGCAAAAAAACAGAACAAACCCATTCTCTTATCCGTCGGATATGCAGCGTGTCACTGGTGCCACGTCATGGCGCACGAAAGTTTCGAAGACCCAAAAATTGCCGGAGTCATGAACAACCACTTTGTAAACATCAAAGTCGACAGAGAGGAACGACCCGACATTGATACCATCTACATGAGCGCCCTACACGCCCTTGGCGAACAAGGTGGTTGGCCGCTCACAATGTTTCTCACCCCGGACGGCGACCCGTTTTGGGGCGGAACCTACTTCCCACCCGAGCCCAAATATGGACGTCCCGGTTTTGTTCAAATCCTCGAAGAGATTGCGCGCCTTTATACACAAGAACCAGAAAAAATCCATGGCAACAAAGAAGCACTAAAAAAAGCCCTTGCGACGTCCACTGAGACAAAGGGTCAACCGCCACTCAACTTACCCGCAAAAATCGCAGAACAACTTCTCCCAATGATGGATATGGAAAAAGGCGGTCTCAAAGGCGCGCCAAAATTCCCCCAGACTGCCCTCCTCGATGTTTTGTGGCGCAACCACATCTCCACCAACAAGAATAGTTTTTCATCGGCTGTTACAACCGCTCTCACCCACATGTGCGAAGGCGGCATCTACGACCACCTTGCGGGCGGCATCTCCCGATATTCTGTGGACGCAGACTGGCTTGCTCCCCATTTNGAAAAAATGCTCTACGACAANGCGCTCCTCATCAGCCTTCTTACTGAGGTTTGGTCGGAAAATAAAAAAGACCTTTATGCCGCCCGAATTGCCGAAACGATTGAGTGGTTAACCTCCGAAATGCTCACACCAGAAGGAGCGTTCGCTGCTAGCCTGGACGCAGACAGTGAAGGCGAAGAGGGAAAATTCTATGTTTGGACAGCCGCAGAGATAGATGATGTCCTCGGTGAGCACGGTCCCTGGTTTCGCGATCAATATGACGCCCAACCGGTTGGTAATTGGGAAGGAAAATCCATCCTCAATCGCCTTCAAAAAATAGGCACCACAATAATTCCTTCCGAAAAGAAAAAACTGTTCGCTCTCAAAGCCACTCTACTGCGACACCGCGAGACACGTGTCCGCCCTGCTCTCGATGATAAAGTCTTACTCGACTGGAATGGCCTGGCCATCGACGCCCTGGCAAAAGCCGCCATGATACTTAGCCGACCTGGCTGGCTTACGTTGAGTCAAAACGCCTATCGTTTCGTTTCCGAATCCATGAAAAAAGACTCACGCACTTTCCACAGCTTCCGTGCAGGACGCCTCCAACATCGTGCCATGTCAGACGGGCTCGCAAATATAACCGCAGCTGCTCTATCCCTCTTTGAAGCTACACAAGATTGGCGGTACGTCGACGACGCCCAGTCTTTTGCAGCCGAACTCGATGCTCACTATTGGGACGAGGAATTTGGCGGGTATTTTTTCACCGCAGATGATGCTGAAGCTCTCATCACGCGCACAAGAACAGCCTCTGACGACGCAACCCCTGCCGCCAATGGCACGCTCCCGGCTCTCTTTGTGAAGCTCTATGCGCTCACCGGCGATGAGCACTACCGCACTCGTNCAGATCAACTGATTGAAGCTTTTGCTGGAGCCGTTATGAAAAATGGTTTTCCGCACGGCGCCTGGCTCGCCAGTTTTGACACTGCTGTGAACCTCACCCAAATCGTCATCATTGGCGACCCGGCAGATGCTGCACGTGAAACACTCAAACACACAGCCCTATCGCTCTCCCTGCCAACACGCCTTTTGATCGTTCTGGACCAAGACACGGTTTTACCAGATGGTCACCCAGCAAAGGACAAGACCATGATCAACGGTCGCCCAACCGCATATGTATGTACAGGCCCAGTTTGTTCCGTGCCGGTCACCTCGCCAGATGATCTCATCATCGCCCTGCGTGCAAGCCGCCTCGCTCCTGATGCCTGACCCACAAACTCACTCGCATCTCTGATACAATTTGCGTTACTCTGCTGCCAAACAGGAAAGCCCGTTCGAGGCGTCCCATTAAGTCAACAGGAGCCTCTCATGAGCGCAGAAACAATCACGATCTCTGGACCAGATGGCAATTTTTCAGGCTACCTTGCCACGCCCAAAGGCGACGGCCCTTTCCCTGCTGTTGTGGTTATCCAGGAAATTTTTGGTGTCAACGCCGTCATGCGTGACATTTGTGATAGACTGTCGGCCCAAGGCTATCTCGCCCTGTCACCAGATCTTTTCTGGCGCATAGAACCCGGCATCGACATTACTGATCAGAGTGAAGCTGAATGGGCCAGGGCCTTTGAACTTTTCAATGCCTTTGACGTCGATAAAGGCGTCGTCGATCTGCAGGCAACTATCGATACCGCCCGCACTCTCAGCAACGGAAAAGTCGGAACCGTCGGATATTGCCTCGGCGGACAATTGGCCTATCTCAGTGCAACCCGTACAAATGCAGACGCCAGCGTCGGCTTCTATGGCGTAAACATTCAAACCCGCCTCCAAGAAGCAAGCGACATTTCCAAACCACTGATGCTGCACATTGCAGGCCAGGATGAGTTTGTGCCCGCCGATGCGCAGGCACAAATCCATGCAGGCTTAGACAACAACTCAAATATAACCCTGCATGATTATCCAGCTCGCGACCATGCCTTCGCCCGTGTCGGGGGCGCACACTACGATAAGGCAGATGCTGATCTTGCCAACAGACGCACCTTGGATTTTTTCAAAGCAAATCTCTAAGTCAATTTGGGTGAGGGAATGAATCATACTTTGGATTATTCCGTATCCGAATCAAATATTCCGGTGCTGGGACCAGGCATGACGCTCTTTTCTCAGCAATACTAAACACCCAAAAAAATCGATCGGACAAAAAATGATCAAAGCCATACGCATTCACGAAACCGGTGGCCCAGAGGTCATGAAACTCGAAGATGTAGATCTGCCGGATCCTGCGCCAGGCTTTGCCCAAATTCGCCATACAGCGATCGGTCTAAACTTCATCGACACGTATCATCGCTCCGGCCTCTATCCGGTTCCCCTTCCATCAGGTCTGGGTCTTGAAGCTGCAGGCGTCGTGGAAGCAATTGGCGAAGGTGTCACAGAAGTAAGAATTGGCGACCGCGTCGCTTATGGATCAGGGCCGCTCGGTGCTTACGCCCAAGCCCAAAACTGTTTCGCCGCCGGTCTCATTAAATTACCTGACACAATAAAGGACGACGAAGCGGCTGCCCTGATGATGAAGGGCCTCACCGTTCGATATCTCTTCAAAGAAACTTTCAAACTGAAAAAAGGAGACACAACTCTCTTCCATGCAGCTGCAGGAGGCGTTGGGCTGGTCGCTTGCCAGTGGGCTAAAGCATTGGGAGTCACACTCATCGGTACCGTTAGCTCAGAGGAAAAAGCAGAGATGGCCCGTGCTCACGGCTGCGAACACGTCATCAACTACTCCACTGAAAATGTTGTTGAACGGGTACTGGATATTACAAATGGCGCCAAAGTCCCCGTCGTTTATGACGGCGTCGGCAAAGATACATTTGAAATTTCGCTGGATTGTTTGGCACCAAGAGGATTGCTCGCAAGTTTTGGCAATGCATCCGGCCCCGTTAGTGGTGTCGATTTATCCATTTTAGCTGGCAAGGGATCACTTTATGTGACCCGCCCTACAATGATGCATTACATGATGACACCAGAAGAACGAGACGCTGCGACCAACGATCTTTTCGATGTCGTTGCCCGTGGTGTTGTAAAGGTCGATATCAATCAGCGCTATGCTCTGGCAGATGCCGCCCAATCGCACATTGATCTAAAAGCTAGGAAAACGACCGGCGCGACAATTATCGAACCTTAGGGCCACAAACAATGTTTGAAGGCGGCACCGAGTCCTTCGCACTCGACATTATTCAGGATCGATTACGGAATGCCATGCCCAAAGAGATCGACATCCCTCAGGTCTGGACCCGCTGATTTCTTCGGGCACATCAGGGCGCGAACCAGACAAGCGTGCTTGAATTTTCGCCGCATGGTTTTGGTTGAGATAAGCAGACACCCAACGCAGTGCTGGTTCTGACTGATCTTCCAAATCGATCCCCCCCAACAGCCCAAAACCGCAGGTGCGTGTTTGGACTAGAAGAATAAGGTCACACACAGATGGTAAGAAGCCGTTAAACCCAAAGATTTAGAAAAACGGCCAGGTTCTACCATTAGGTGTTCATGCTCTCGAAAAACTCGTCATTATCTTTCGTCTGCTTCAACTTATCGAGCAGAAACTCAATGGCATCTGTCGTCCCCATTGGATTAAGGATGCGGCGAAGCACATACATTTTTTGCAGCGCTGCTTTATCCACCAAAAGCTCTTCTTTCCGCGTACCGGATTTCAAAATATCCATCGCAGGGAATATCCGCTTATCAGCGACCTTGCGATCAAGCACAATTTCAGAGTTACCCGTGCCTTTAAATTCTTCAAAGATCACTTCATCCATCCGGCTACCTGTATCAATCAAAGCAGTAGAAATAATGGTCAGTGATCCACCTTCTTCGATGTTACGTGCAGCACCAAAGAAACGTTTTGGACGTTGTAGGGCATTGGCGTCAACACCACCTGTCAAGACTTTGCCGGAGCTTGGAACAACCGTGTTATAGGCACGACCAAGGCGCGTAATACTATCCAGCAAGATCACCACATCACGGCCGTGCTCCACCAGACGTTTGGCTTTCTCGATCACCATTTCAGCAACCTGCACGTGACGGTCGGCGGGTTCATCAAAGGTCGAAGAAATAACTTCGCCTTTCACAGACCGTTTCATGTCCGTCACTTCTTCTGGACGCTCATCAATTAGAAGCACGATCAAATAAGCTTCAGGATGGTTGGCCGCAATTGAATGTGCGATGTTTTGCAACAACACAGTTTTACCTGTGCGCGGCGGCGCCACGATCAATCCACGTTGGCCTTTGCCCAATGGTGCCACAATATCAATCACACGACCTGACGTATCCGTCCGCGTCGGGTCTGAGATTTCCATCTCAAGCTTTTCATCAGGATAAAGCGGCGTCAGATTGTCAAAATGTACTTTGTGACGCGCATCATCGGGATCTGAGAAATTGATCGTATTGACTTTGATCAACGCAAAATAGCGTTCGCCATCTTTCGGACTGCGAATTTCACCTTCGACGGTGTCACCCGTACGCAGTGAAAAGCGTCTGATCTGCGATGGAGAAACATAGATATCATCAGGACCCGGCAAATAGTTTGCTTGCGGCGATCGCAAAAAACCAAACCCATCTTGCAAGACTTCAACGACGCCTTCGCCGATAATGTCAGTATCTTGTTCCGCGAACTGTTTCAGGATGGCAAACAGCAATTCCTGCATACGCAGGGTGCTCGCATTTTCGACTTCAAGCTCTTCTGCAAGTTCCAAAAGTTCTGTGGGTGACTTGGCTTTAAGATCTTTCAGCTTAATTTGCTGCATCAAAATTCTCTTATTCTGTCTTGAAAAAGAAACCGGAACGGGACGGTCTCACAAAAGATAAACGACAATCAAAACGCCATATCCGTTTGGCGATGAGGCTAATCAGCCCAAAATACAATCTGTGAATGTCCCAACGAAGCGCCGATAATTTTTTGAAGGGTTTTGAGAAAACTCGGCTGCCCCTGCGCCCGATAAGATCCCTGCAAATGAGAGATTACACAGTCGCGGTCCGGAAGGAGTCCGGCGGGTGTTAAACATCATATAGACCCTGAGGTCGCGAGCTACAAGTAGAAAACCACTTCGATACTGACGATCACTAATATTCAGAACGGCCGCACGATCACCATGATAACAATCACAATTGTCAAAACCGGCGGAACCTCATTCATGATCCTCATCTGACGAGAGGTAAAAGGCCGCTCATCACGCTCAAATGCTTTACGCCATCGAGCCAGAAACCCGTGATAGGTCGCCATAACGACAACCGCTGCCAGTTTCACATGAAGCCAGGCATCGCTGCCGATGGCATCCCACAAAAGCCAAAGCAACGTTAGACCAAATATCCAGGCCGCCATCATGGCTGGATTGATGATCCGACGAAGCAACAAGACTTCCATCTGTTTGTAGTTTTCAGACAGATCAGAACCTGGTTCTACTTCTGTGTGATACACAAAAAGTCTGGGCAAATAGTACATTCCGGCCATCCAAAAGATCACACTAATGATATGAAATGCTTTGATCCACGGATAAAACTGAGT
>JGI24723J26617_10001489_pt1 | contig 20611 bp, 16 predicted proteins | sample Cruoilmetagenom6_FD_26617 | JGI IMG/M metagenome (IMG submission 26617)
CATCTGCCTCATGGTGGGCAAAGGCCGACATGATGACCGAACGTTTTGCCCAATCAGAATAAGGGTATAGACGCTCCACTTCAGAAAACCGTATTGCGGCTTTGCTGGCTTTGCGTTTGCTTAAAAGTGCTTCGCCGGAGTTGAAGATCGCTTCAGGCGATTTTCCTTCAAGCGAAACATCACTTTTTTCTTTCCCTTTGCCGGAACATCCGGCTACAGCCAAAGCCACTGCAACAACCAAGACAAGCGACGGTTTTTTAAGCAAGAAGATCATTCAATTTCACCCAAAGATATTGGAGCGAACATATAACACAGTTTCCATGCCTGCCAGTACATTCTCGAATTTATTTCACTTGATGGAAAGAAGTTTGGAAATTAGGAGTTTAGCAAATAGCTTCAAAGGCTTGTTAAGCACTTAGACGTATATCTTCGGCTTGAATATGCGCCCCCGGCAACATTTCTGTTTGCGCAGTATCACAAACAACCATTTCCCACGCACCAGGTGTCGAGAATAACTCGCGCAGTAACATATTCGTTGCCCGGTGGCCGGCACGGATGCCAACATATTTACCCAATATAGGCGCGCCTGCCAAAGCCAGATCACCCAAAGCATCCAACATTTTATGGCGAACACATTCGTCCTCATGCCGAAATCCCTCAGGATTCAGAACAAAACCATCATCCACAACGATAGCATTGTCTAAACCACCGCCCTGCGCCAACCCTATAGACTGTAGGGCATCAACGTCTTTGCGTTCGCAAAATGTACGGCAATCACTAAGCTCGCGCACAAATGCACCATTTGCCATTTCCAGTGTTTTTTGTTGGTGGCCAATGGCCCGATCAACAAAATCAATGGAAAAATCGATTTCTAACGTTTCCGCAGGTTTCAGTGTCGCGATAGTTTCGTCAAATTGGATAGATACTTCTTTCAAAACACGGATTGCACGAACGGGTGCATCTTGATTTCGAACCCCTGCTTCCAGAATTTCCTGCACGAACGTGCGCGAACTACCATCCATTATTGGCACTTCCGGGCCGTCAATTTCAATCAATGCGTTTTGAACGCCGGTGCCGGCCAATGCCGCCATTAGATGTTCAACGGTAGAAACCTCTACGCCGTCTTCGTTGGCCAATCTTGTACACATCTGTGTGTCATTAACCGAATCGTAAAGAGCGGGGATCAGATTATTACGGTCGGTTATATCCACGCGGCGAAACCAGATACCGTATTCAGCAGAGGCCGAGTGTATAGCCAAACGCGCAGGTTTTCCCGAATGGACACCTTTGCCCGTCATCATAACTGTGTTTGCAATTGTCTTTTGCACAGGCCAATCCATATTTGTCTCGCTGCACTTTATTAACAACTTAGGGCCAAATACCCAACTCACTCTTTATGTCCAATTGCAACAAAAAAGCGCGAAACTGTGTCCGCGCTTTTTATTGTTATTTTAGAATGCCTTAGTTGGCTTGTCTGCGCAAGAAGGCTGGAATTTCGATCCGTTCTTGATCTTCTGACATTTCAGGTTCTTCGTAGGCCTTATCATCTTCGACAGCTACAAGATTAGGTTGCTGCGCGTGCGCTCGATTCGATGCACCATGATTATCACTGTGACCGGTCATTTTTGAAATCAGGCTGTTTAAACCAAACCCGCGCGGTTTTTCCACTCGTTCATCTGCAGCAGCCGATACCGAATTGGTGGTCGTTTTTGATGCAGCGGCATGCAAACGCGCCATTGTTTCAGCACTGGGTTGGCCTGCAGGCCGGGACTGCGGGGCAACAAAGGTCGGACGTTCTTCCTCCATTTGAAAGAAATCTTCTGCCGGTTCATCTGCCCGTGCTGCCGGTTGATATGCAGGCGGCGGTAAATCATCCACAGATGCTTGTTCAAATGCGGCATCATTAAATTGAGGCTCGGTATCGAACATTTCCGGATTACCTGCGGGTAAATCCGCAACCGCGTGATCTTCAACTACAGGCTCGACCTCTTTCACCACTTCGTCAGCTTTCTGAACCGGCTCTTCCACCGGATTTTCCAAAACAACTGTTTGTGCCAATGGCTCTTTCATAGAACGGCGCGGAACAGGAATGTCACTGACATTCACAGCCGCATCAATACCAGTCGCCACAACGGAAACGCGCATTACGCCTTCCAGCCCGGTATCAAGTGTTGAACCGACGATAATGTTCGCGTCTTCATCAACCTCTTCGCGGATACGGTTGGCTGCTTCATCCATTTCAAACAATGTCAGATCATGGCCGCCTGTGATATTGATTAGAACACCATGTGCGCCTTTCAAAGAAATTTCGTCCAACAGCGGGTTGGCAATGGCTTTTTCTGCGGCTTGAATAGCACGGTCTTCGCCCGAGGATTCGCCCGTTCCCATCATTGCTTTGCCCATTTCGTCCATAATGGCGCGAATATCTGCAAAATCCAGATTGATAATTCCGGGGCGCACCATCAAATCTGTTACACCCTTAACACCTTGGTACAAAACGTCATCAGCCATCTGAAACGCTTCCGTAAAAGTGGTTTTTTCGTTGGCGATACGAAATAGGTTCTGGTTTGGAATCACGATCAATGTGTCCACAACCTTTTGCAATGCCTCTACGCCTTCTTCAGCCTGACGCATCCGCTTGCTGCCCTCAAACTGGAACGGTTTAGTTACAACACCAACGGTCAACACACCCAATTCACGCGCAGCTTGTGCAATAATCGGTGCGGCCCCGGTTCCTGTACCACCACCCATACCGGCTGTGATAAAGCACATGTGGCTGCCAACCAATTGATCAACAATCGCTTCAATACTTTCTTCGGCAGAAGCAGCCCCCACGGTAGGTCGCGCACCTGCACCCAGCCCTTCGGTAACTTTCTCACCCATTTGGATTTTACTGGTTGCCTTAGCAGCTTGCAATGCTTGGGCATCCGTATTGGCTACAACAAAATCGACACCTTCCAGGCTTTTTTCGATCATATTGTTTACGGCGTTTCCACCTGCACCACCGACGCCAAAGACTGTAATATGTGGTTTTAGGTCATCCATTTCTGGCATGCGTAAATTTAAAGTCATGATAATAGTCCGCCTGTATTGTCTGCTCGGCCGGGTTTCCGGTCCATTTTTACTGATTCGTATCGTAACCTAGTGATTCGATTACGTCACGGAAAATCGTTAAACCACACACAAAACTTAGGGATTTAAGCACTATCCGGCCCAATTTGTGGTACCAAACAGCATTTACCAGTTATCTTTGAACCAACGCATTGCCTTTTTCAGTGGGCGACCGCCCATTCGTTCAATTGGCAAATCAAAGTCCCAACATTCATCTTGCGGGTGTGCTGCATGCATTGCCAAGCCTATTGTCGAGGCAAAAGCAGGCCCGGTTGCTGCCTGCGGCAACCCTTGAACGCGCATCGGGCGGCCTAGACGCACATTTTGCCCCAGTATTTTACTGGCAAGCCCTTCCAACCCCGGCACCTGACTGGAACCGCCGGTCAACACAATGCGTTGACTAGGCAAATGATCAAAACCGGATGCGTCCAGCCGTAACCGGGCTTCTTCCAATATCTCTTCCAACCTTGGGCGCATGACCCCGATCAATTCAGCGCGGCTGATACGGCGACGATCATGCTCAAAATCACCGGTATCTCCGCCAACTTCAATCATTTCACGATCATCTATCGATGTCGCAATGACCCCGCCATGCAACGTCTTGATCCGCTCGGCGACGGGGTGGGACATTTGCAGTCCCTTTGAGATATCCGACGTTACCAAATCGCCGCCCATACGTACGTTGTCACCGTAAATCATATGCTTTTTCATAAACACGGAAATACTTGTGGCTCCGCCACCGATATCAATACACGCCGCCCCCAGTTCCTGTTCATCTTCGACAAGGGCCGATACCGCACTTGTGTAAGCCGCCGAGGCGACACCTGCCAATTCCATATCGCAGCGTTTTACGCATTTCAAAAGATTTTCGATAGCTTGTGTATCAACAGTTAACAAATGCATGTCCACAGCCAGACGACTGCCAATCTGCCCACGCGGATCGGTTAATCCGCTACGATGATCCAGCGTAAAATTGACGGGCATCGCATGTACTGTCTCACGACCGGCACCATAATCAGGCATATCACAACCGGCCAACACACGCCCAATATCCTGATCGGTAACTGCACCGCTATCCAACTCAATCTCACCGGCCACCCCATATGATCTTGGCTCCGCCCCGGCAAGACAGGCAATCACATGGTCAACGCGCACATTGGCCATTTTTTGCGCGCCTTGAACCACGGTGCGAATGGCCCGTTCGGTTTCTTCCATCGCCGAGATTTCACCAAAGCGCACACCGCGTGATCGCGTTGTTGCTACACCGATAACCCGAAAAGAACCATGATTGGCTGTTGTTCCCATACCCAAACGCGGCGCGCCATCGGTTCGTGCGTCAAACTGCAAAACCATACAAGCCATTTTTGTTGTACCAACGTCCAACACGGACACCAAACCGCGCTGCAAAGCATTTTGGCGTTTTTGGCGCATGGCGCGCTGTGTATCGTACAAATATGACATCTATTAGTTACCCTCTTCCGTTGCGATCAAACGCAACTGCTTCAATCCATCCAATGCAGGTGCCGTAAGCCGCAGTATCGGCTTTCGGCCATCCCTTATATCCACCGCGACAATATCGCGATTCAAAATATCCTGTGCCCTGTGCAATGCCAGAACACGCCCCAATGCAGCTATTGGCTGACCTTCGGGCAGCCGTATAACCTGATTACGATCCAAAACCACATCCCAACGCCGTTCGCCAACACGCATCAAGCCGCGTACTCGCCCGGCAATGGGCGACAGTTTTCTGAAAATCTCCAGGGCTTGCGGTATCTGATCTTCAACACCGATGCCGGCCGTCAACGGTAAATCGGCACGATCCAAACGGGACTGAAGACGCCCGGACTTTTGCCCGTTTGCATCCAACAAAATCAATCCCTCTTCCCCGCGCCAAACCAACGCGGGCACTCTTTCAACGATCCCGATTTCCAAAACACCCTTGGCACCGACCAGAATTGATGCCGTTTCAACCGCCTCAATACTTTCCACCGCCGATTTCAAAGCCTCCAAATCCAAATGAAAAGAGCTTACCGGAAAATCGACAACCAAAGCATCACGCACCAGCTTATCGACAGGACCCGACGTCCCTTGGATACGCATTTGCTTCACCATAAACTCGGGGCGCTGTTCCACAGCAGCGCGTGCTTCATTAAAATAAGTCACGATTTTCTGTTGAACTGCGGGGTCACGCAGCCATGCCAAAAGTGCAACAAGAACAAACAACACCGGCAAACCCGTACGGATCAAGGCGCGATAAACCGGCGTCAACCACAAACGCTGCAACTTATATTTGACCCGACTGGGTGCCGGATCAAACGGTGTCGGTGTATTTATCTGTTGCATGATGCATCCTCCACCATCCATCGCACCAATTTGCCATATGACACACCACAAGCCGCCGCTTGTTCCGGCGCAAGTGAGGTCGGCGTCATACCGGGTTGCGTATTTGTTTCCAGCAGGATCAAGCCATTCAGGCCCTTGTTCTCGTCCCAGCGAAAATCGGTACGCGACACACCGCGACAACATAAAACATCATGCGCACGCAATGCATAATCCATACAAGCGTCAAAAATCGCGGCAGGAATATCTGCAGGGATCACATGGTGTGACCCGCCTTCTTCGTATTTCGCGGAATAATCATACCAGCCATCCGTCTGAATATCAGTAACGGAAATAGCTTTATCGCCCATCACGGTCGTAGTTAGTTCGCGCCCCGGTATGAATGTTTCAACCATCACAGTGTCTGGCATATCCATATTCAATCGCGCGGGCCCTTCGCCTGCATTCACGATATAAACACCTACAGACGACCCTTCATTGTAGGGTTTCACCACATAGGGTGCTTCCATCGGATGCCCTGCTTGCACATCCTCTTTAGACACCAGAATACTTTGCGCTACAGGCAACCCAACAGACTTATACAACCGTTTTGTCTGTTCTTTATCCATCGCCATCGCAGACGCCATAACACCAGAGTGGGTATAGGGGATTTGCAGCCATTCCAGCATGCCCTGCACACAACCGTCTTCACCCCAGCGGCCATGCAATGCGTTGAACACAACATCAGGCTTTGCCGCAACCAGATCAGCCGCCAAGCTTGGCCCTGCGTCCAGTTCAACAACCTGAAAACCTTCATCACGCAATGCAGCCGCTACTTCACGCCCCGAAACAAGCGAAACTTCCCGTTCCACCGATGGGCCGCCCTTAAGGACACACACGCGCGATATTGTCCTGCTCGACATAACCGCCTCTTTCACCCATGGCCATTTGCTGGCTCTTCGGGTTGATATTTATTTCAGGATCGTTCACCGACCCGCATTATTTCCCACTCTAACGTGATCCCGCTGTTTTCGAAAACCTTTTTTCGCACTTTTTCACCTAAATCTTCCAAATCTGCGGCAGTTGCGCCACCTTTGTTGATCATAAAGTTGGAATGCATAGGTGACATCTGCGCCCCACCGATACAAGCACCGCGCATTTCCGCGTCATCTATAACTTTCCAAGCCTTTAAATCATGCACATCATCAGCCCGCCCGGTGGAACTAAATCCCGCAGGGTTACGAAAGGTTGAGCCACAAGAGCGTTCGTTCACGGGCTGTGTTGCGGCACGTTTTTCCAATGCATCCGCCATTTTGGCTTCAATAATCTGCGGATCGCCCGCTGGACCCTGCAGCACAACGGATGTGATGATAAGCCCGTCCGGCAATGCAGTAGAGCGATAAGCGAACCCCATATCATCCTTGGTCAACACCACCAATTCACCTGATCGTGTCACCGCTTGCGCTTCAATAAATACATCTGCTGTATAGACCCCATAACAGCCCGCATTCATCTTGGCTGCCCCGCCAATGGCCCCTGGAATGGTGCGCAAAAACGCCAAATCAATTCCGGCAGCCGCAGCCTTGCGCGCCACATGCGCATCCAGTGCGGCGGCACCCGCACGCACACGGTTGCCATCCAAAATCTCAATCACGTTGAACCCACGCCCCATGCGGATCACCACCCCCCGAATGCCGCCATCGCGGATAATCAGGTTGGAACAGACACCGATCGGAAACACCGAAACCTCTGCAGGCAAGCCACGCAGAAAAAGTTGAAGATCTGCAACATCCGCAGGTTGAAACAACAGCTCTGCCACACCACCCACCCGCAGCCATGACAAATCTGCCAAAGATCGATCAAAAGTGTAAGCCCCCGCTACCTTTGGCAGCTTTTCAGGAAGTGTTTTTTTCATATCCATACCAATGCCGCAAAAAATGCCGCTCCTGACAAAATAAGCCCCATCCATGGAACGATTATGTGTATTTTATAAGGGGTCTCGGGTTCTTGTCGTTTAATAACGATAAGTGCAAGGTTCATCGATGCGAAAATCGCCAGCAACAACACGGACGTTATTTCCGCAAGCGAAACCAAGGGCAGATAAAGGGCGGCCAGCATCACCGCTATACCGCTTAAAATCGTTGCCAGAACAGGTGTGCCAAAGCGTGGATGCGCATGGGTGAACACTGACAGCCAGAGCGTATTTTCACCCAGTCCAAATAAAACCCGCGCTGCCAGAATAATCTGCGCTAACACCCCATTCGTGGCCGCTGCCACCGCAATCATCGCCAAAAATGCGGCTGATTTCTGGGTCGCCACCTCATAAACCAACGCAAGCGGTTGGCGGCTTGCCCCAAGTGCCTCACTTCCTACGGTACGTACAGCGGCAAAAGTGACCAACATATATAAAACCGTTGTAATCCCCAACGACCAATAAATCGCTCGCGGTAACGTGCGTTCCGGTGCCCGTGTTTCTTCGGCCATATTGACCAAATCTTCAAATCCTATGAAGGCGAAAAACGCTAAAATCCCTGCAAAAGCCAATCCTTGCATCCCGCCTTGTGCTTCCATTGCAGGCATGGCCACCCATTCAACCGAGGTCGGCCCCGTTAACCCGACATAGGACACGACCAACAGACCGATCACTTCCACAATAGTAAAGATCGCTGCCAAGGCCAGCGACTCTACAACACCGACTATAGCAACCAGCGTCAAAAATCCGCCCATCAAAACAACCAGCGTCTCTGTGTCCCAGGGGATTAGCTTTTGCAAATATCCCACACCGCCTTGCAACACGACAGCCGCCGCAATTGTCCCGGTCACAACCGTGGTCAACCCCACCGCCTGCGCAATAATGGGCTTATGAAAGGCGCGCATTAAATAAGCCGCTTCACCAGCACTTTTGGGAATGCGCGCAGACAGTTCAGCATAACTTGCCGCCGTCGGCAACGCGATCAGCCCTGCCAACAAAAAAGCAAGTGGCGCATAAATTCCCGCAGCCCCCGCAGCGGCACCTACTAGAACATAGATACCGGCGCCAACCATAATGCCGACCCCGTAAAACACCAGTAAAGGGGCACCCAATTTGCGTTTAAGCTGATCTGTCATAGCGTCCGCCCTTCCCCTTGATCCTAGGATAGAAAGGGTTAATCTTCAACAAGCCCATTGGCCCAAGCGCTGATCGTACCCGCACCCAGACAAATCAACAAATCACCCGGCTTTGTTTCGCTTTCCACGAATTCACGAAACGATGTCTCATCCGATATTGCCAATGCCTGTTTATGTCCGTGCGACACCAATCCGGCCACCAGGCTGTCCCGATTCGCCCCTTCAATCGGGCTTTCACCTGCCGCATAAACATCACTGATCCCAACGACGTCCGCGTCATTGAAACAACCACAAAACTCTTCAAACAAATCGTGCAACCGTGAATAACGGTGCGGTTGATGTACGGCAACAACACGCCCATCAGTGGCTTGCTTTGCGGCACTCAATACAGCTTTAATTTCTACGGGGTGATGCGCATAATCGTCGATCACGGTCACACCATTCACCTCACCCACACGGGTAAAGCGGCGGTTCACACCTTTGAAATCTCTTAATGCATTTTTAATTTCATCTCGTTTCAACCCCAGATATCGCGACACCGCAATCGCAGCCAGCGCGTTTGAAACATTGTGATCCCCCGGCATAGGCAACATTACCCCGTCAATCCGCTGATCTTCGGTTTGCAATACAATATCAAAGAACGCCGCACCCTTTTTATACGTCAGATTTTCCGCCCGCACATCCGCTTGTTTATTAAACCCATAAGAAATAATCCGGCGATCATTCACACGGCCTACAAGAGCCTGCACTTCCGCATGATCGGTATTGCAAATTGCCACCCCGTAAAACGGGATGTTTGACACGAATGTATAAAATGCATCACGCAGGTTATCGAAAGTGCCGTAATGTTCCATATGTTCGGGGTCGATATTGGTCACAACAGCCACGGTCGCAGGCAAACGGTTGAAAGTCCCGTCACTTTCATCTGCTTCCACCACCATCCATTCGCCGGTTCCCATCCGCGCGTTTGACCCGTATGCGTGAATAATCCCGCCGTTGATCACCGTGGGGTCAAGCCCGCCTGCATCCAGCAAGGTTGCCACCATCGTCGTGGTGGTGGTTTTGCCGTGGGTTCCTGCGATTGCCACATTGGATTTCAGCCGCATCAATTCGGCCAGCATTTCCGCGCGGCGCACAACAGGCAAGCCGCGTGCACGGGCACTGTCCAGTTCGGGATTGCCGGGTTTGATCGCGGATGAAATCACCACCACTTCGGCATCTTCCAGATTTTCAGCCATTTGCGGGAACGAAATTCGGGCGCCCATTTGGGCCAAACGATCCGTGATCTTGCTTGGCCGCAGATCGGAACCTTGCACCGAATAACCGTGATTGATCAGCACCTCTGCAATACCGGACATGCCGATACCGCCGATCCCCACAAAGTGAATTGCCCCCAGTTTCGTCGGTAATTTCGTTGCTGCATTCATCTAAACACGCCTCTTTGCCGCTAATTCTTCCACCAGATTTGCCAACTGTTCTGTCGCATTGGGGCGACTTTGCGTCAATGCCGCCTGCGCCATTTTCGCAGCTCCTTCTGCATCCTGCAATACCGTTGCAATACACTTCGCCAAACTGCTGGCCGTCAGGTCTTTTTCAGGGATCACGATTGCCCCACCCGCACCTGCCAATCCGCGTGCATTCGCATTTTGATGGTCATCCATCGCTACTGCCAACGGCACCAGAATGGACGGCCGCCCGATAATCGAGATATCTGCCACGGATGATGCCCCCGCCCGTGAGACAATCAATTGCGCTTCCGATATCAGGCGTGGAATGTCACGAAAAAACGGTGATATTTCAGCCTGCACACCCGCATCAACATAGGCCGCTTCACAACCTGGCACATCTTCTTCACGGGCTTGTTGTACTACACGCAATCGTGCCTTTATAGCCTTGGGCAGCAAGGCCACTGCTTGCGGCATCGTTTCCGACAATATCCGCGCACCTTGTGAGCCACCGATCGCCAGAATGCTCATCGGCCAATCACCGGGCGTTATGTAGTTTGAGCCATGCTTTTCCAAAATCGCACGGCGCACGGGGTTGCCCACATGCACCCCATCAACCCCTTCGGGCAGAGTTGTCGGCCATGTGCCGCAAGCCACAAGATCAACCTTGGGCGCAAACTTCTTGTTCACGCGCCCCAAAACCCCGTTTTGTTCATGTATCATACGCGGCAATTTCAAACTGCCCGCCGCCAGCATTGCCGGAATTGTAGGATAACCGCCAAAACCCGCCACGACGGCAGGTCGATCCCGTTTCATCGAACGCCGCGCCGAAATTGCACCCATCAGAATTCGGAAAGGCACCCGCAACTTGGCCATCAAACCGCCACGTGCAAATGTGCCGGAGTTTACTACCTCAACCTGAACTGTATGGGGAAAGCCGCCTGTATAACGCGCACCGCGCGGATCAGTAGACAGTTTCACCCGCCAACCACGACGTAACATTTCTTCGGCCAAAGCCTGTGCCGGAAACATATGCCCACCGGTGCCCCCTGCGGCAATCACCAAAAGCGGGCTGTCAACCATGGCGGATAATCCTTGGGTTGCGTGCCCCACGGCCCAAAAGATCGCTCATCTCGCCTTGGGCGCGCGTGCGGGTAAACGCCAGCAGAAGACCCAACGCAATACCTGCTGCCACTAACGATGATCCACCGTAACTGACAAACGGCAGCGTCATACCTTTGGCCGGCAACAGGCGTGCCGCCACGCCCATATTGATCATCGCCTGCATCCCGAACAGCACTGCAATACCCGTGCCCGCGAGGCGAATAAACGGGTCACGTTCACGGACCAGACGAAACAAAGACCGCACTGTAATCACCAAAAACAGACCGATAATGACAAAGACCAATATCAATCCGTACTCTTCTGCCGCCACTGCAATAATGAAGTCCGTATGCGCATCGGGCAACGACCATTTCACTTGGCCTTCACCAACACCAACACCGAAAAAACCACCTTCCTGAATTGCGTTTGTCGCATAACCAAGCTGAGTGCGCGGGTCCAGATCAGGGCTCAAAAACCCATCAATCCGCCGCGCAAAATGTTCCGAGTTATTATAGGAAAACAAACCGACAGCAACGATACCTGCAGCCATGACCACCAACAATAACATCGGCGCACCGGCAACGAAATACATCACGCCCCAAGAAGCTATGATCAACATCGCCTGACCAAAATCAGGCTGCATGGCCAATAGAAATGCAATGCTCAACATGACAAGAAAAGAAATGCGTTTGCCGGGCGGTCCACCCACCTTGAACGCCGCCGCCATCATCCATGCCGTAAACACGATAAAAAACGGCTTTAGAAATTCAGATGGTTGCACAGATGCAAATCCAAGCGAAAACCAGCGCGTCGCCCCTTTGCCATAGTCCGTTCCAAACACCGGCAACATCAAAAGGGCAATAAAACAAAGCGCAAAACTAAAAATACCCAATCGACGCAACAATACCGGGGACATCATTGATGTCACAATCATTGCCCCTAACGCCACCGAACCAAAGAACACCTGTTTGTAAACATAATAAAACTGCGGCAATCCGTTGCGTGTGGCCAATGGAACAGAAGCCGCCAATCCCAGCAAAATCCCCACCAGAAACAACCCCAGAACACAAGATAAAGACACCCGATCAATCGTTCGCCACCATCTGGGTAGAATTGGATCACTGGGTTGCCGGACAACCCTGCCAAAGGCCATTTCTGTCATCGTCGCCTGCTCGCCGTTTACTGCCATTTACATGCGACCTCATTGAACGGGCCGTCATTGCTTATCGGAATGCCATAAATTTCGGCTTTTGGCTAGTACTTTGCACATGATACGGCGAAATTCAGCCGCCTATTGCGCGTTTGACAGCTGCGGTAAAAGCGTCACCGCGTGCTTCAAAGCTTTCGAACTGATCAAAACTGGCACAGGCAGGCGCCAGCAGCACGACATCGCCTGGTTTTGCATTTTTTGCAGCCGATTTTACCGCTGCTTCAACGGTTCCTGATTTCTCATGTGCAGCATCACCTAGCTGTTCTGCAAACTGATCCGCCGCTGCTCCTACCAGATAGGTTTTNATTATGCGTCCAAATAGCGNCACAAGCGAAGCAATACCGCCTTCTTTCGCCTGACCACCGGCAATCCAGTGAATATTTTCAAATGCCAGCAATGCTTTTTCCGCCGCATCCGCATTGGTCGCCTTACTGTCGTTCACGTAAATCACGCCATTATGTTGCGCCACGATTTGGCAGCGATGCGCAAGGCCGCCATATGATTGCAATCCTGCTTCAACCACTTTGGGGGCGATCGCCAATGCCCTGCAAACCGCATAAGCCGCACAGGCGTTTTGATGGTTATGTGCACCGGGCAAACCTTGCATATTACGCAAATCTATCGATGCCACTTGGCGCCCCTTACGCCATTCGGCCAGAAAACCCTTGCGGGCAAAAACCGACCATCCACGCCCCTGCAATTTACGCCCTGAAGAGATTGCAATCACCGGATCACCGGTTTCACTGTCTTGGCGCACCTGATTGGCAAGATACCGTCCTTCGGATTCGTCCACACCGATAATCGCCTTATCCGGCCCGCCTTCTGCAAACAATCGCCGTTTCGCGGCAAAATACCCTCCAATGCCACCATGCCGATCCAGATGATCGGGTGAAAGGTTCATAAACACCGCCATGTCTGGGGCTAATGCACGGGCCAGCTCGCATTGATAAGACGACAATTCAAGCACAACAATTTCACCGTCTTGGGCAGGATCCAGATCCAACACCCCACGCCCGATATTGCCACCCATTTGCACGGGTTTGCCTGCCTCTTGTAGAATATGTGCAGTCAGGGCCGTCGTGGTGGATTTGCCGTTTGATCCCGTGATGCAAATCACTTTCGGCATGACGTCAAACTTATCCCATTCGGCCGTCGCGTAAGAGCGGAAAAACAGCCCGATATCATTGTCCACGACAACACCCAGACCCCATGCTTTTTGCACGATGGCGTGGGCCTTCGGATAAAGATGCGGAATACCGGGTGAAACGATCAAGCTGACCACATCTTCCCAAGGCTTATCCTTGTTCAGATCAGCGACAGACAAACCTGCCGCTTCTGCCCGCCCGCGCGCAGCTTCATTATCATCCCAACAAACAGGTACAGCTCCACCTGCCCGCAAAGCCAATGCCGCCGACAGGCCGGATCTGCTTAGCCCGAAAACAGCCACCTTGTGACCGCCATATCCACGTACAGGGATCATTTAACGCAACTTCAACGTGGCCAAACCGACCAGTGCCAATACCAGTGCGATAATCCAGAAACGGATCACGATCTGCGGTTCCGACCAACCTTTTTTCTCAAAATGGTGGTGGATTGGCGCCATCAAAAACACCCGTTTGCCGGTCTTTTTGAAATACAGCACCTGAATGATCACCGATAGGGCCTCAACCACAAACAGACCGCCGACAATCGCCAAAACAATTTCGTGTTTGGTGCAAACNGCAATTGCGCCTAGCGCACCACCCAAAGCCAGTGATCCCGTATCGCCCATAAAGACCGCAGCAGGTGGCGCATTGTACCATAGAAAACCCAAGCCTCCACCGATCAACGCGGATGTAAATATCAGCAACTCGCCCGTCCCGGGTACATAGTGCACATCCAGATATTCGGTAAAGTCAACGCGCCCCACCGCATATGCAATAATCCCCAGCGTACCGCCCGCGATCATCACCGGCATGATCGCCAGACCGTCCAACCCGTCCGTAAGGTTCACAGCATTCGCAGACCCGACGATGACAATAATAACAAACGGGACGTAAAGATAACCAAGGTTAAAAAGCGTGTCTTTCAAAACCGGCAGTGCCAGTTGGCCAGATAGCGCGTTTGGGTGCACCTTTGCCGCCGCAACCGCTGCGATCACAGCAATCACCAAACCGATCANCAGTCGCGCTTTTGATGAAAACCCCGCCACTGTCTGCTTGCTGACTTTCAGATAATCATCGGCAAACCCGATCAAGCCGAACCCCGCTGTAACCAATAAAACAATCCAGACATAAGCATTGTCACTGCGTGCCCATAACAACGTTGAGATTAACAAAGTCCCCAGGATCAAAACCCCGCCCATCGTCGGCGTTCCCGCTTTGGCGATAATATGATTTTCAGGTCCATCTTCACGAATAGGTTGACCTTTTTTTTGCTTGTGTTTCAGCCAGTTGATCAACGGTTGCCCTAAAATAAAGCTCAGGATCAATGCCGTGAAAAATGCACCACCCGCACGAAACGTAATGTAACGAAACAGGTTGAACACATCACCGCCATCCGACCATTCACTTAAAAAATACAACATACGCGTTCCCCTGCTTGATAGCCTTATGTACTCATTTGTCTTATTGCGTCTACAATAATTGATAGTCGGGTTCCCAAAGAACCTTTGACCATAACCGTATCCCCTGGCCCCAAAAGATCACAGATTTGCGGTGACAACTCGTCAACTGAAGCTGCCCAAACACCTTTTTTGTCAAGAGGTAGTGCATCGTAAAGCACTTTCATCATCGGCCCCACCAAGTGAACGGTATCCAAAACTTTGAATGCATCCAACTCTGCCAATTTCAAATGTAGTGCCACTTCAGTTTCGCCCAGTTCCAGCATATCACCCAAAACAGCAATGCGGCGTCTTTTGGGCTGCGATTGTACCAGCACATCAAGGGCGGCTGCCATGGAAACCGGATTCGCATTGTAGCTTTCATCAATCAGCTCGATCTGGCCCTCCGCGATCCGAATGTTTTCGCGCGCCCCGCGCCCTTTCGGCGTTGTCCATCTCGCAAGCTTTGTCAGGCATTGGCTTAGATCGGCACCTACGGCATCACATGCCGCGATTACCGCCAATGAATTCATTGCCAGATGTACCCCGGGTGCGCCAAGTACAAACGCGACTTCCTGACCGGCCAAATCGAAGACAACTTTGGTCGATTGATCGGATACATAGGCGGCGGTTAGCTGAACATCCGCACCTTTGACCCCGCCAAACGTTACAATCTGGGCATCAGCACCCCTCGCCGCATCGCGTAAAATTTGAAACGTGTCTATATCCGCATTCAACACGGCCGTACCACCCGCTTTTAGGCCGTCAAATATCTCGGCCTTGGCGCGTGCAATTTCTTCTACCCCCGAAAACGCTGCCAAATGCACCGGTGCAACAGTGGTAATCACAGCCACATCCAGATCAGCCATAATGGCCAAGGGGCTGATTTCGCCCGCATGGTTCATACCGATTTCAATCACTGCAATTTCAGTATCATGCGGCATCCGCGCCAGTGTCAGTGGCACGCCCCAATGATTGTTGTAACTCATTTCGGCCGCATGCACACGGTACTGGCCGCTTAATGCCGTGCGCAACATTTCCTTGGTGCCGGTTTTACCGACCGACCCCGTCACGCCAATCACTTGGCCTGAAATGCGTCGGCGCGCCGCAACCCCCAAAGCACCTAACGCTTGTAAAACATCATCCACAACCAGCAAAGGCGCACCACTTGAAACCCCGTCAGGTACACGTGCGACCAAGGCTGCCGCCGCACCTTTTTCCAAAGCCTGCGCAACAAAGTCATGCCCGTCACGCACATCCGTCAAAGCCACGAACAAATCGCCTTTTTGCAATGTACGCGTATCGATTGATACCCCGCTTGCCTGCCAATTGGCAGTCGACTTTCCACCTGTGGCCGCAACCGCCTCGGCACTTGTCCAAAGCACGCTCATACCCCAAATCCATCAAGGGCGGCCACCGACATACTGGCCTGTTCCGCATCATTAAACGGCAGGACCTGATCCTCGATAATCTGCCCCGTTTCATGCCCTTTGCCCGCGATCAGCAACGCATCACCTGTCTGTAATGTGTCCACTGCTGCCAGAATTGCCGCGGCACGATCGCCAAATTCATTGGCGTTCGGGCAGGCCGCCATAATCTCGGCACGAATAGCTGCCGGTTTTTCAGAGCGCGGGTTATCATCTGTCACAAACACGACATCCGCATTGTCCTCAGCCGCTTTGCCCATCAAGGGACGCTTACCCCTGTCACGATCACCACCTGCCCCGAAAACCACGATCAAACGCCCCAATACATGCGGGCGCAACGCTTTTATCGCGGTCTCCAGCGCATCGGGCGTATGGGCAAAATCGACAAAAACATTGCCACCGTTTGCCCGTGTCGCCGCCAGTTGCATCCGCCCCGGAACCGTTTCCAAGCCCGGCAACACACCGAACACATCTGCCGGCTGCGCCCCTGCCGCAATCACCATCCCCGCTGCAATCAAAACGTTTTCCGCCTGAAATCCGCCGATCAAAGACAAGCGCACAGTATGCACCTCACCGCGCCACGAAAATCGTAAATCCTGCCCGGTACCATCACACCGCGTATTCAAGATTTGCAAGTCGGCATCATCGCCACCCAGTGTAATGACGTCCTGGCCCCGTGCTTTTGCAATTGTCACCAATGCCGCCCCCTTGGGATCAAGTATATTGATCACGGCCGAGCCTTCGGGGGGTAAAACCCGCGAAAACAACCCCGCCTTTGCGGCAAAATAATCGTCAAAGCTTTTATGATAATCCAGATGATCCTGACTGAAGTTGGTAAAGCCCCCCACAGTCAGATAGACCCCGTCCAAACGCCGTTGTTCCAACCCGTGACTGGACGCTTCCATGGCTGCGTGCGTTACGCCTTGTTCTTTTAAAGTGCGCAACAAACGGTGCAGCCTGATCGGTTCAGGCGTGGTATGTTTCAAACCCTCGGTATACGCCCCTTCAACACCTGTCGTGCCGAAATTCACCGCTTTTAGCCCAAGAGCTTCCCATATCTGGCGAATAAAATTCGCCACGGACGTCTTGCCGTTGGTTCCCGTCACAGCCGTCATCGTCGCAGGCTGCGCCCCGAAATACTGCGCCGCCGCCTGTGCCAAGGCCAGCCGTGGATCGTCAACAATAATGAATGGGATATCCAGCATGGCCACATCGCGTTTCGCAATGTCCAATCCGGCCGCATCAGTCAGCACAGCACCTGCCTGCATCCGNACNGCATATTGNATAAACTCACCGCCATGCACCGTTGCCCCCGGCATCGCGGCAAATAAATCACCCGCCCGTACATCGCGGCTATCCACACAAATCCCTGAAATGACCGTATCCGCGCCACCGACCCCATGCGTCGGGGTCAAACCCAATTTTTGCAACGTTTTATGGGTCATAAGTAAATCCCCGGATCAGTTTTTTACCTGCGTGTAGTGAACTTTCCCACTGCCTGCAACCTCTGGCCGCATATTCAAAACGGGTGCCAGACGGGTGATCAATTCTGCTGCTACAGGTACCGCCGTCCACCCCGCCGTGCGCCGTTTTTCACCCGCCGCCTGAATCGATGGTTCATCCAGCGTCAACACCAAAACATATTTGGGATCATCGGTAGGAAACACCGAAGCAAAGGTCGCGATTACTTTATCGTCGTAATACCCCCCGTTTGGTTTCGGCTTATCCGCAGAGCCGGTTTTGCCGCCTACGGAATACCCCTTAACCTCACCAAAACTGGCAGTACCGCGCGTTACGACATTACGCAGCATACGCATCAAAGTCTTGGATGTATCATCTGTCAGGATACGTGCGCCATATACGGTTTGCGCTTCAGTTTTCAACAAAGTCGGTTGCACTTTAAGCCCACCATTGGCCAAAGTCGCATAGGCCGATGCCAAGTGCAGCGGCGTTGCCGCAATCCCGTGACCATAAGAAATTGTCATTGTCGACAGTTCTGACCAGTTCTTGGGCAGCAAAGGTTTGACATGCGTGGCTTCCACCAATTCCAATGCAGTTGGCTGCAACAGGCCTAACCCGCCCAAAAGTTCCTTTTGTGTCTGCGTTCCCGCATCTTGGGCCATCCGTGCTGTTCCAATATTGGATGATTTCACAATCACATCCATCACACTTAGCTGCTTGCCGTAATTATGAAAATCGCGGATCTTGAACTTACCCCATTTTATCGGGCCGCGTGTGTCAATCATGGTGTTTTCATTCACCAAGCCTTTTTCCAAAGATGCCGCAGCCGCAAACAATTTAAAGGTCGAGCCTAGTTCATACACGCCTTGGGCCGCACGGTTGAACAACGGGCTATCGGACGGATCACCTTTCAGCAATGGCCCTGGGCGATCGTTTGGATCAAAGTCGGGCAGTGACACCATCGAAATCACTTCGCCTGTATGTACATCCATCAATACNGCTGCCGCCCCTTTGGCNTCCATGATCTTCATGCCACCTTCTACCACACGGCGCATGGTTGCCTGCGCCGTCAGGTCGATTGACAATTGTAGCGGTTTGTCCACCTCTGCCGGATCACGCATCCGCGCGTCAAAATATTTCTCGACACCCGCCACGCCAACCAGCTCGGCTGCACGAACATCTTCTTTGCCAAACCCTGTACCGCCCAGAATATGGGCTGCAAGCGAACCGTTGGGATAAAGCCGCATTTCACGTGGCCCGAACAGTAAACCGGGTTCGCCTATATCATGTACAAGCTGTTGTTGTTCAGGGCTTATTTTCTTGCGTACCCAGATAAACTTGCGCGCGCCCGTAAAATCTTTCAACAGTTTCTCAGGGTTGATATCGGGGAAAACTTTTGCCAATTCTTCGGCGGCCCGCACCGGATTGATCATTCTTTGCGGCTGGGCATAAAGCGATGTCGTTACCAGATTTGTCGCCAGAACAGCACCGTTCCTGTCGATAATATCGGCGCGCTGCGAATATATCTTTGAACCGGAGTAAGCCAGTTTTGGTTCCATAGGTTCACTGACCGCCAAAACAGCCATTTTAGCACCGATTGTGGCGAAACCCATAAAGAAAGCCAAACCCAACAAGGTCAGACGCCCCTCAGCGCGTTTGCGCAGTTTCTGGTGTACGGCCTGATTGCGTTTTGCCCGCTCTGCCGCTTCGATCTGATCGGGATTTTGCCCATGTTTGCGTGCATCTATGACGCGCGCCAAGGGGCGTAACGGTGTGCGGATCATGGCTGTGTCCCCCCGATTACAGTTACAGGTTCAACAATACTGTCAAATACCGTTGTGGGGTAAGCCACCATTTCACTGTCACCGAAATGCGATGGCAACAACGGGATCAATTGCAGATCTTCAAAGTTCAAATCAACCAGTTCACGCAAACGATCCGGACGATTCAAATAGGCCCATTCCGCATTCAAAACCGCAATGGTTTCTTTTTCATGTGCAATTTGTTGCTGCAGTTCTTTCACTTCTTTCAGCGATGCTTGGGTTTTGTAATTTTCCTTATAGGCCCAATAGGCCAACCCAATGACAAAAGCAGAACAAACCAGATAAAACAAACTACGCATTATTGTAACCTCATACGATCAAAATTCGGCAAACCAAGGGCCTTGGCATCCACAGTTCCCGAAGGGCCGTCCGTACGCCGTGCAAGGCGCAACTTGGCCGAACGCGCACGTGGATTATCTGCCATTTCGCGATCACTCGGCCCGATGGCCTTCTTCGAAATCTTTTCGAATTGCGGCACGGTTGTCGCTAATTCAGGTGCATATCGATTGGCCCGCGCCTGTTCACTGCGCGCCTGAATAAACCGTTTCACAATACGATCTTCCAACGAATGAAACGTTACTACGGCCAGAATACCGCCCGTAGCCAGTGCCGCCTCTGCAGCCACTAATCCACGCACCAATTCGCCCAATTCATCATTCACTACAATACGCAAAGCCTGAAATGACCGCGTTGCAGGGTGCACCTGTCCGGGTTTCGCCCGTGGCAAAGCCGCTTCGACGACTTCCGCCAATTGTTTTGTGGTCTCAAATGGTGTCACTTTACGCGCGTCAACAATCCGTCGCGCAATACGCCGCGATGCTCGCTCTTCACCGTAAAGATATAGAATATCCGCCAACACCGCTTCATCCGCCGTGTTCACTACATCCGCTGCCGTCATGCCGGTCTGAGACATGCGCATATCCAGCGGGCCGTCTTGCATGAACGAAAAACCGCGTTCCGCCTGATCGATCTGCATAGAAGACACGCCAATGTCCAGCACCACACCGTCGAGCGGTGTTCCA
>JGI24723J26617_10001492_pt1 | contig 20595 bp, 19 predicted proteins | sample Cruoilmetagenom6_FD_26617 | JGI IMG/M metagenome (IMG submission 26617)
TTAAGCAAGCAAAAGGTTACTTCGGAAGACGTAAAAACGTTTGGACAGTAGCAAAAAATGCGGTTGACAAAGCGATGCAATATTCGTACAGAGACCGTAGAGTAAAAAAGAGAACATTCCGTTCGTTATGGATTATGCGTATTAACGCAGGTGCAAGACAGCATGGAATGAGCTATTCAAAATTTATGGGAGGATTAAAATCTAATAATATCGAATTGAACCGTAAGGTACTTGCCGATTTAGCAATGAATCACCCAGAAGCTTTTGAAGCTATAGTAAACAAAGTAAAGTAGGCTTTTAGCCAAATTAATAACAACATTTCGCTTATAAAATCCGATTCATTTATTTGAATCGGATTTTTTTATGTCTAATTATTAAACACTAAACTGTTTACATAAGCGCATATGCATACAAAATTCCTTTTTTATTTTTAACTTACGCTTTAATTAAAATCAATTCCATGAAACGTATTCAGTTTATCGCAACCCTTATTCTACTCGTTACCTTTAATACGTATAGTCATAGTCAAGATAAAGAAAAACCCAAACCTTGGGATGTATCTAACCCCGAAGGTAACTGGAATTTTAAAGACCTAAAACTTTCAACCAATGAAGGGACTTGGATGAATTTGGATATAAGTCCTGATGGGAAATCTATTGTCTTTGATTTATTAGGCGATATCTACATCATGAATAGCAATGGTGGTAAAGCAAAAATACTAAGAGAAGGTTTGCCCTTTGAAATTCAACCACGATTTAGCCCTGATGGCAAACAGATTTCATTTACTAGTGATGCTGGTGGTGGTGACAATATATGGGTCATGAATACTGACGGTTCTGATGCCAAGCAAGTCACAAAAGAAAATTTCAGATTATTAAACAATGCTATTTGGACACCGGATGGAGATTATCTTATTGCCCGAAAACATTTTACTTCTGGGCGTTCTTTAGGAGCTGGCGAACTATGGCTATATCATAAAACTGGCGGTAGCGGTTTACAACTTACTAAAAAGAAGAATGACCAGCAAGATGTTAACGAACCAACTATCTCTCCAGATGGGAAGTATTTATACTACAGCGAAGATGTTTATCCTGGAGGTGTTTTTCAATACAACAAAGACCCAAACAGTCAAATCTATGTGATCAATCGCTATGACATGAAAACTGGTAAAACAACAAGAATCACCGGAGGTCCAGGTGGTGCTGCACGTCCTCAAATTTCTAGAGATGGAAAAAAACTAGCTTTTGTAAAACGTATACGTACTAAATCTGTTTTATATATTCATGATTTAGAAACAGGAGAAGAATGGCCGATTTATGATCAACTAAATAAAGACCAACAGGAGGCTTGGGCTATTTTTGGTGTCTATACCAACTTTAATTGGATGCCTAATAATGAAGACATTGTAATTTGGTCTGGCGGAAAAATTAATAAAATCAATATCAATTCGCTTAACGTATCCGACATTCCGTTTGAAGCTAACGCTACTATTAAGATTGCTAAAGCGGTTGAATTTGATACTCCTGTAGCACCTGATACTTTTGACGCTAAAGTGATTCGTCATGCGACCACGTCTCCTGATGGAAAATCAATTGTCTTTAATGCCCTTGGTTATTTGNACACACAAAAATTACCAAATGGAAAAGCTAAACGNTTAACNAAAGGCACCGATTTTGAATTTGAACCATCCTTTTCACCTGATGGAAATACCATTACTTATGTAACTTGGAATGATCAAAACCTTGGTGCTATTTATTNAATTCCTTCAACTGGTGGTACTGCNACAAAACTNACTTCAGAAAAAGGCATTTATAGAAATCCGTCGTATTCACATAACGGTAAACATATTGTCTACAGAAAAGAAGGAGGAAACAACGAACAAGGTCGAACATTTTCAAAAAAGCCAGGTTTGTATTTGATGAATAGTGATGGGACAAACACCAAATTTGTAACCAAAGAAGGAGATTTCCCAATGTTTAATGCTGATGATACACGAATTATTTACCAAAATGGCGGACAATTTTTTGGGGCTTTAACTAAAGAATTGAAAAGTGTTGATCTTAATGGTTTTGATGAACGCACACTCGTAAAATCAAAACATGGTAATATTTTGGTACCAAGTCCTGATAGCAACTGGATTGCTTTTGTTCATTTACATAAAGTGTATTTAGCACCAATGCCTAAGTCTGGACATACTTTAGACTTAACTGATAAAAGCAAATATGTTCCAATTACGCAACTTTCAAAAGATGCAGGAATTAATCTTCATTGGTCTAAAGACAGTAAAACATTGCATTGGACATTAGGCAATCAATATTTTTCAGTTAAAGCTTCTGAAGATGCTAAACTTGTTGAAAAAGGTATAAAAATAAATTTAGAAGCTAAAACCGATAAACCTTCTGGAATAATTGCTTTAAAAGGAGCGCGACTGATTACTATGGAAGGTGATGAAGTCATAGAAAATGGCACCATCGTTATTAATAGCAATATCATTGAATCTATTGGAAATACTTCAGACATCACAATTCCTTCCGATGCAAAAGTCTATGATGTTTCAGGAAAAACAATAATGCCAGGCATGGTGGATGCGCATGCACATATTGGTGGCTTTAGATACGGATTAACCACACAAAAACACTGGCAATTTTACGCGAATTTAGCTTATGGAGTGACGACGTCTCATGATCCATCTGCGCATTCTGAAACTATTTTTGCGCTTTCGGAATTACAAAAAACCGGGGAACTTGTTGGACCACGTCTCTACTCTACAGGATTTATTCTTTATGGAGCTGATGGCGATTTTAAAGCGGTCATCAATAATCTTGAAGATGCGCGTTCATCTATTAGAAGAACCAAAGCTTTCGGTGCCTTATCGGTTAAGAGTTATAACCAACCAAGACGCGAGCAACGACAACAAGTATTACAAGCCGCTAGAGAGGAAGGTATCTTTGTTGTTCCAGAAGGAGGCTCAACATTTTACCACAATATCACTATGGTAATGGATGGCCATACTGGTGTAGAACACAATATTCCTGTGGCACCTGTTTATAAAGATGTTTTAGAACTTTGGGGAAATAGTAATGTGGGTTATACACCAACACTTATTGTAAATTATGGAGGTATGAATAGTGAAGTCTATTGGTACCAAAAAACTAATGTTTGGGAAAATGAAAAGCTTTTAAAGTATACTCCAAGAGGTATTATCGATTCACGTTCTAGACATCGTGTTATGGTTCCGGATGAAGAATATGAGAACGGCCATATATTGGTTTCTAAAACCACCAAAGCACTTAGTGATGCTGGTGTAAAAGTTAACCTTGGTGCACATGGTCAGTTACAAGGCCTTGGAGCGCACTGGGAGTTATGGTCACTTCAACAAGGAGGCATGGCCAATCATGACGTCTTAAAAGCTGCGACTATAAATGGAGCTAATTATATAGGTGCAGGTAATGATATTGGTTCGCTAAAAAAAGGAAAATTAGCCGATTTAATTGTTATGGATAAAAACCCTTTAGAAGACATTAGAAATTCTGAAAGTATTATTTACACCATGATTAATGGTCGATTATACGACACTGAGACTATGAATGAAATTGGAAATCACCCAAAAGAACGTACCAAATTCTATTGGGAAAACAATAAATATAACCAAGCGTTTCCGTGGCATGAAGAATCGCAAAGTTTTACACGAGAAACCTGCGGTTGCCATGTAGGCGCTCATTAAAAACAAAAACCGATTCTATTATGAATCGGTTTTTTATTTTATTTAATTTGAATACAATTTTTAAGAATACAATATGAAGGACGTTAAAATGGTAGTTACAGATATGGATGGTACTTTACTAAACTCTAATCATGATGTGAGTTCCAAATTCTTTGAGCTATTTAAAAACTTAAAACAACAAAATATTCAATTTGTTCCGGCAAGTGGACGGCCTTATTATAGCATTGTGAAAAAACTTCAACCTATAAAAAATGATATTATAATCGTAGCAGAAAATGGTGGTTTAGTCATTCAAAATCAAAACGTACTGCTTTCTAATCAGCTAAATCCAAATAGAGTATTAGAACTTTATACCTTGGTTTCAACTATTGCAGACGCCTACCCTATTTTCTGTACGCAACATCAAGCTTTTATTCTTAGGGCTTCAGATGATTTGGTAAAGACTTTTTCTGAATATTACTCAGACTATACCATTATTGATTCCTTTGAAGACATCACAGATGATGTCATTAAAATAGCATTGTATCACACCACAAATTCTGAAAAACATATATTTCCCTTTGTGAAACACCTAAAACCAGAACTCAATGTTGTGNTTTCNGGAAATCATTGGGTCGATATTTCTGAAGCTATTACTAATAAAGGAAATGCGCTANGCTTTTTACAGAGGCAACTCAATATTACTCCTTCTGAAACNATGGTCTTTGGAGATTATAATAATGATTTAGAAATGTTGACATGCGCCAAATATAGTTACGCAATGGCAAATGCACATCCTAATGTTAAAAATGTGGCTAATTTTGAAACAGNATCTAATGATAATAATGGTGTAGAATTGGTTTTAGAACAACTAATTACCGAAAGCCGTAAGCACTAATTGNCTACCGCCTGCTCTATTTCTATGCTCACANAGATAAATNCCTTGCCAAATNCCGAGATTTAATTGACCATTTGTGATAGGAATTTGAANAGANGTTCCCATTAATGATGCTTTTATATGGGCAGGCATATCATCAGAACCTTCGTAAGTATGTTGGTAATAAGCCTGATTTTCTGGAACCATTTTATTGATNTGGCTTTCAAAATCTATCCTAACCGTTGGATCTGCGTTTTCGTTTATCGTTAAACTNGCTGATGTATGTTTCATAAAGACTTGCAATTGCCCTATANTAATTTGTTTTAGTTCTGGAATTGCTCGTAAAATATCTGATGTAATCAGATGGAAGCCTCGTGAAAACGNTTGTAGTTTTANTTCTTTTTGAAAAAAATTCATATGGCTATAACATTTTTTTATTTAGATTCCTCTGTAATTTCATCAATAGCAGATTTAAATTCTTTCCAACTGATAAGGTCATCACCATCTTTATCGTAGCCTTCGATTAATTTTGAAGAGACCATACCACGAATAAATCCGGTAATTTCAGCATCCTTTAATAGTTTTATGATTTCAGCTTTATTGAGTTTACCATCACCATCCTTATCAAAAAAAGCAAAAGCATCTTCAGGGGTTTCAAAGTGATTAATAATTAAGATTTGAATTTTGTGGAGTATGGTTTCTTTTGATAACATTTGTTTTGAGAGTTTTATTAAATAAGTAATACTACACGTTTAAGTTAATAAAAAAAGGTCACTTTAAAGCGACCTAATAGTTAATGATTATAGTTCTAACATTTTGATTATCCTTATTAAAATTAAAAGTATTTAATATTGATTCGCTAAATAAATTTTATATTATGTTTTCTGCTTTTTCTTTTTAGCTGCAGGAAACAATACATTATTCAATATCAATCGGTATCCTGGAGATGTAGGATGCAAATCTAATTCTGTTTTTGGGTCACCTACACGATGTGTATAATCTTCGGGGTCGTGACCACCGTAAAAAGTGAAAAAACCTTTTCCTTTAATACCATGTATATATTTAGCCTCACCGTTGGTTCTGTTTTCTCCCATTACCAAAACATTAGATTTAATTTGGTCTCTAGTAAACGATGTAGTTTGTCCCATAAACCCTTTGACCAAAGCAGTATGATTTTGAGTTAACATTGTAGGGATTGGGTCCCATTTTGCAGAATACTCCATTAAAGAAAAATAATCTGTCATCTTAGGTATTTGACGTTTTTGAGTCATATCTATTGACGAAAACTCATACACATTAGGACTACGTTCTAAAATATAATCTTTAAAAGCAAAGGTCTTACTAAAGTCAATTTTATTTTGATAGCCAGGATCACTCCCATCGCCATCAAACATCGGCTCACAAATATCTACTCCTTCTGCAGAAAGCGCAATATCAAAACTATCTGTTGCAGAACACATGGCAAACATGAAACCACCTCCAACAACATAATCTCTAATTTTAAGTGCTACAGCCAATTTAGCCTCAGACACTTTATCGTAGCCTAACTTTGTGGCTAATTCCTCGGCTTCTTTTTTATCTTCAATATACCATGCTGCTGAGCGGTAAGCTCTATAAAATTTCCCATATTGCCCTGTAAAATCTTCATGATGTAAATGCAACCAATCGTAAAGTAATAATTCATCATTTAAAACTTCTTCATCGTAAATGGTTTCGTAAGGAATTTCAGCATAAGTTAACACCATAGTCACCGCATCATCCCAAGGTTTTAAACCTTTTGGTGTATAAACTGCTATTTTAGGTGCTTTTTCTAACACAATAGCTTCTTGATTTACTGCAGGACTTGCAATATCTTCTAATATTTGAGCTGNTTTTGCATCTGAAATCACNTCAAAAGACACGCCTCTAATTTGGCATTCTCGTTGAATAATTTCGGCATCAGGTAATAAAAACGAACCTCCTCTATAATTAAGTAACCATTTTACCTTAAGCTCTCGTTCTAGTGTCCAATAAGTAACACCATAAGCTTTAAGATGATTATTTTGTGTTTCGGCATCCATAGGAATAAGGATATAGGATGCGTAAGCATTTATACTTAAAAATAAAGTAAAGATGATAAGAAATAGATTTTTCAAGTTCATAAATTTAGAACGGAATATAACCAAATTTTAGTCTGTTTAAGTCTTATTTAATAATCTTTTAAGACCTATTGAGTTGAATAAAATCTGAACAATGAATTTCTTTAAAAAAAACACATTTGAATTTAATCTAGCTGAGTCTCATTACCAGAAAGTAAACTAGCAATGACCTTAGTCCCTTCAAACTGCTCTAAGATAATTTTAATAAAAACGGTAATAGGAATAGCCATAATTAAGCCTGGAATGCCCCAAAGAAATCCCCAAAACATCAGCATTACCAATACTGCAATGACATTTATAGAGAAGGATTTTCCCATAAAAATGGGCTCCAAAATGGCACCAAAAGTCACTTGAACCATAGAAATAGCGAAGATAAAAAAGAACAGAGTACTCGTTGGATCCAATTCTACAAACGCAAAAATAGATAATAGAATTACAGAAATAAAAGAGCCTACCATCTGAACAAAATTAATAGCAAAAGCAAATAATCCCCAGAAAATAGGAAAACTCACATCAAAAAACACACACATTAATCCTGTAAACAAACCGGTTAAAGCACTAACTAAAACTTTTACCTTAATAAATTTAATAAGGTCTTTTTCTATTTTCATAAACGTTTTAATAGAAGTATGCTTTTGTTTTAATAGTGTATTATTAAGNAATTTATGAACGTTTATTGATTCTGCCAACCACAATACCACAAAGAATACTGTCATTAATAAAGCTGTTAGAAACGAATTTACAAATCCGAGAGTAGACCCTAGATTTTCTTTTTCAAATAATTGACCAATAAGTCCGTGTTCTTGTTCAATTTCTATTCCGAAGTTATCAAATAGATAGACTTTGAGATCTGCAATTTTTAATTCGGCTTTTGATAAAAATTCGGTATTGTTAGCTAATATTTGTTTGCTAGATAATTGCACCAGTTCTATACCTATTTTAAGACCAATAGAAACGAGTAATAAAACGATAATGATACTAACAATTTTTGGTACTTTTCTACGTCCTAACCATCGCATTAATGGTAGAAATAGCAAAGCTATAAACATTGAAAAAATCAATGGAATAAAAATAAAAGACAGAATCTTTAGTAAGTAAAACACTAAAGGAATTACAATAATTAACAACAAAATGTTTGTTGTACGTCTTTGGTCTAACATGAGGCAATTTGATTTTATCTAAAGCATACAAAGATAGGATAAAAAATAGTGCTCAAATACATAAAAAGCTGTTAAAAAGGTACACCATCATCTTCTGGTCCTCCAAAAGCATCCGAAGGAGATGGGAAATTATCAGGAGTAAATGTATTATCATTAGCAGCTTCATTCATTTTAGAATGAAATTCACCAAATGGTGTATCAAAATCATCTAAATTATCAAACTTACCTAAGTGACCAATAAATTTCAATCTGATGTTTTCTAAACCACCATTTCTGTGTTTAGCAACAATAAATTCACCTTGTCCTTCGGTTGGAGAGCGCTCTTCATCATCCCATTCATCAATCTTATAATATTCTGGTCTGTATATAAACGATACAATATCTGCATCTTGCTCAATCGCTCCAGATTCACGTAAATCGGATAATAAAGGTCTTTTACTTCCTCCACGCGTTTCTACAGCACGTGATAACTGAGATAAGGCAATAACAGGAACACTTAATTCTTTTGCTAAAGCTTTTAAGTTACGGGAAATCATCGAAATTTCTTGTTCACGATTACCTCCTTTTTGGCTTCCTCCTGCTGTCATTAATTGCAAATAGTCAATCATAATCATCTTAATACCGTATTGAGATGCCAAACGACGTGCTTTTGCTCTTAAATCGAAAATTGAAAGTGAAGGGGTATCNTCTATAAATAAAGGGGCTTGTTCTAAGGTCTTAACTTTAACGTTNAGTTGCTCCCATTCGTGTTTTTCTAACTTACCTGTTCTTAATTTTTCTGAAGACAAACCNGTTTCACTCGAAATTAAACGTGTAATTAGCTGTACTGANGACATCTCTAAAGAAAAGAAAGCCACAGGAGTATTACTATTTACAGCCACATTACGAGCCATGGTTAGTGTAAATGCTGTTTTACCCATACCAGGACGTGCAGCTACAATTACTAAATCACTAGGTTGCCAACCAGACGTTAGCTTATCTAATTTATCAAAACCAGAAGGAATTCCACTCATACCTTCTTTATTTGAGATCTCTTCAATCTTCTTTTTCGCTTGAATAACTAAACTCTGAGCAGATTCTGTAGATTTTTTAACGTTACCTTGAGTCACCTCATATAATTTGGCTTCAGCGGTATCTAAAAGATCGAAAACATCTCTGGTTTCGTCGTAAGCTTCTTCTATAATTTCATTTGAAATTTTGATTAGACTTCGTTGAATGTACTTTTGAAGAATAATACGTGCATGAAACTCAATGTGAGCAGAAGAAGACACACGTTGTGTTAATGAAATAAGATAAAAATCACCACCAATCAAATCTAATTTTTGGTCCTTCTTTAATTGGCTAGAAACGGTTAATAAGTCGACTGGCTCACTATTNTCAAATAATTTAAAAATAGCCTCAAAGATATGCTTGTGNGCCTCTTTATAAAAAGCGTCTGGNCTTAAGATGTCAATTACTTCATCTACACCTTTTTTATCAATCATCATTGCACCNAGCACAACNTCTTCTAAATCAGGTGCTTGAGGNGGTATNTTTCCTTTTTCTAAGTTAATAATTGTGCTTTTATCAACTTTATAGCCTTGTACTGGNTTGGGTTGTTTCATAAGTAACAAAAGTAGTCAAATAGTATTGACGATCTGATTATAAGTGGTTTTCAATCTTAACAGTTAGTTAACAATCTAACTGTTAATAACTCTATTTTATTGTTAATAGCGCCAAAAAAAACCGAAGCTTAAACTTCAGTTTTTTTTAGTTTCCTATGTTTAATGGATTCAGTCTTTATAGACTCCCATAGCATCGTATTTTGCCATACGTTGATTCACTAAATCTTTTGGTGATAAGTTTTTAAGCTCTTCATAAGATTTAATAATAGCATCTTTTACNGCAGAAAAAGTCTTATCTCTATCAGTATGTGCTCCACCAAGTGGTTCTTTAATAATAGAATCGACAAGCTTCATACGTTTCATATCTTTTGCTGTTAGTTTTAAGGCCTCTGCAGCTTGTTCTTTATATTCCCAACTTCTCCATAAAATAGACGAACAAGATTCGGGTGAAATAACAGAATACCATGTNTTTTCTAACATCATTACACGGTCACCTACACCAATACCTAGAGCTCCACCAGAAGCTCCTTCGCCTATAATAATAGTAATAATTGGGACTTTAAGACGTGCCATTTCTAGAATGTTTCTCGCAATAGCCTCTCCTTGTCCTCGCTCCTCTGCTTCTAAACCTGGATAAGCACCTGGCGTATCGATTAAAGTAACGACAGGAATTCCGAATTTTTCGGCAGATTTCATAAGTCGTAATGCTTTACGATAGCCTTCAGGATTAGACATTCCGAAATTACGATACTGTCTGGTTTTGGTATTAAATCCTTTTTGTTGACCAATAAACATATACGATTGGTCGCCAATTTTACCTAAACCACCAATCATGGCCTTATCGTCCTTTACATTTCTATCGCCATGTAGTTCTAAAAACGTATCTCCACANAGTGCTTTTATATGATCTAATGTATAAGGTCTGTTTGGGTGCCTAGACAGCTGAACACGTTGCCAAGCTGTAAGGTTTTTATAGATATTCTTTTTAGTTTCAGCTAACTTTTTATCTATCTGTTTACAGGTTTCAGTAACATCTACATCACTTTCTTTTCCTATAATCTGACATTTATCTAGCTGCTCTTCTAATTCTTTTATCGGTAATTCAAACTCTAAATATTCCATACAATTTGAAGTTGTTTTTTGTTTCGTTAGTTTACAAACCTACGGCTTCTAAATTTATTTCTAATNACTAAATTTACAGTAAGTTTTCTTATTGCGGATACAAAAATACAGATTATATAAGAAAATATAAAGACTTTAATCTGTTATACTTTTAGTTTGCCTTTCCTAATCTTGTAATTTTTAAAAACTGCATCAAATAAAACTGTGATTAACACAAGAATAGCTCCTATATAAAATTGAGGAGACATCTTTTCTGTTTCTGGAAATAAAAATAAAGCTATTGCAATTCCGTATAGCGGTTCTAAGTTATAACTTAAAATAACCGTAAATGGACTTATATAACGCATTACATCTACAGAACCAATAAATGCATATGCTGTACAGATAGATGCTAAAATGAATAAATACATCCAATCTGAATTTGATAATGTAAAGAACTCTGCATTGAATGTTTTACCTGACAATAAAATAAAAACTGTTAAAAAAAGTACGCCACTTATAAACTCGTAAAACGAAATAACTGTGGCATTATGTTTCTCAATAAAACGACCATTTATAACTGCAAATAAAGTAGAAAATAAAGCTGAAAACAGTCCCAAAATAATGCCGTTAACATAACCCATCTCGCTACTGGTGATTAAAACCACTCCCAATACTACTATAATACCAAAGATAATTTCGTAGCCTAAAATACGTCGTTTAAAAAATAAAGGCTCAATGAACGAAGCAAAAAAGGCACCTGAAGAAAACATTGCCAAAGCTATAGAAACGTTAGCTTGATTGATAGCTTCAAAAAAGGTAATCCAATGTAAAGCGATAATAACTCCAGCTGCAGAAAATTGTAAAAATGTAAGTCTAGAAATTTTAACATCTAACCGAATAATTTTGATGTAGATAAACATTAAAATTCCAGCGATAGCCATTCTGAACCATACGAGTTCTAGCGCTCCAATAGTAATTAACTCACCTAATATAGCGGTAAATCCAGCAATTATGACTAGAAAATGTAAATGTAAATAATGCTTAAGTTTAGCGTTTGGCATTTTGCAGCAGATATATAGCTAAAATACCAAATATAACATTAGGAAACCATACAGCTACTAAAGCCGAAAAATTAGACTGCTCTGCCATAACTCCAAAAACCTTATCAAAAAAGACATAAATCATAGCAATAGCAATGCCAACAGCAAGATTAACCCCCATACCTCCGCGTCGTTTTACAGAAGATACGGCAACAGCAATAATTGTAAGAATAAATATAGAAACAGGAATACTCCATTTTCTTAATTTCACTACTTCATAACGGCCAATATTAGGAGANCCTCGNCTTTTTTCTGCNGCAATAAACTTAAGTAAATCCCCATACGATTTTGTTTCTGCGGCATACTGAACAGGAGTCAAATCTTCGAGTTCAAATGGTAAATCCAGTTGTTTTCTATTNTCTCTTTCTACTGTTTCTATACCATTGNTAAAAGAACGNTTCATATAGTTGGTAAGCTGATATGTACTATCTTCTTCTGTGTAGCGAATATTACTTGCGAAAATTTTATACTTCATTTCATTGCCTTCAAAATGTTCGTAGGTAAAATTCTGACCCGATTTATTTCGTGGTATAAAGTTACTCACATAGATATAATCATTGTCATTAATTTGTTGATAGACATCTCTTGTTTGCTGTACTTTCCGATTCTTTCTTAAATATTTAAATTTAAATTCATTAAACCCTTGGCTGGCTATTGGAGCTAAATACATCCCTAAAAACAGAGCNAAGCTAGCAACAATTGTAGCTCCAATTATATAAGGTCTTAAAAAGCGTGAAAACGAAACNCCTGAACTTAGAAAAGCAACGATTTCTGTATTATTAGCTAGTTTGGATGTAAACCAAATAACAGATAGAAATAAAAATAAAGGAAATAGAAGGTTTGCAAAATAAACCGTAAAATCTAAATAATAATATGCGACTTCTCCAAAAGGCACATCATTTTCTAACATTTTACCTACTTTTTCGGCCAAATCTACTGTAATTCCAATAGGAACAAACAGCAATAGCATCATGAGAAATGTAAGCAAATATCGTTTTANTATGTACCAGTCTANAATTTTCAATTTTGTTATTTCGTCTTTAATTGTTTCGTTTTACTTATGCTTTTTTAGTTTCAAATACTACAAACGGTTATCCATTTGTTTTACCATTTTATCTTTCCATGTTCTAAAGTCTCCTGCAATAATATGTTTTCTGGCTTCTCTAGTTAACCAAAGGTAAAATCCAAGATTATGAATGGTTGCAATTTGTTTCCCTAATAATTCATTAACAGAAAATAAGTGTCTTAAATACGCTTTACTATACTCTGTATCTACAAATGTAATACCCATTTCATCTATTGGCGAAAAATCATCAGCCCATTTTAGATTCTTAATATTAATAGAACCATGAGCCGTAAACAACATGCCGTTTCTAGCATTTCGTGTTGGCATTACACAATCAAACATATCTACACCTAACGCTATATTTTCTAATATATTGATTGGCGTTCCAACTCCCATTAAATAGCGTGGTTTATCTTCAGGTAAAATGCTACACACGACATCTGTCATGGCATACATTTCTTCTGCAGGTTCTCCCACAGAAAGTCCACCAATAGCATTCCCTTCTGCACCAGCATTCGCNATATATTCTGCAGATTGTTGTCTTAAATCTTTATAAGTACTTCCCTGAACAATCGGAAAAAATGTTTGTTCATAATCATATTTAAAAGGGGTCTTTTTTAAATGTGTTAAACAACGCTCTAACCAACGATGCGTCATATGCATAGAACGTTTAGCATAGTTATAATCACACGGATAAGGTGTACACTCATCAAAAGCCATAATAATATCGGCTCCAATACTACGCTGTACTTCCATCACATTTTCTGGCGTAAACACATGGTAGCTACCATCAATATGAGATTTAAACTTTACACCTTCTTCTTTAATCTTTCTATTAGAAGACATGGAATATACTTGGTAACCTCCAGAATCTGTTAAAATATTACGATCCCAATTCATAAATTTATGCAAACCTCCAGCTTGTTCTAAAATTGGAGTTTGAGGTCTTAAATAAAGGTGATAGGTATTTCCTAGAATAATATCTGGGTTAATATCATTTTTCAATTCTCTTTGATGCACTCCCTTAACCGAAGCCACTGTNCCTACTGGCATAAAAATAGGAGTTTCTATAGTGCCGTGATCTGTTGTAATAGANCCTGCTCTTGCTTTAGTTTCTTTATCGTTTGCTACTCTTGTAAATTTCATGTGTATGTACTTATTATTTTTCAGTGGACACATGTTGTTTACTATTAATCATTTGTTTAACCAATAATAATTTTAGCATGTTTGTTTCCCGAATTGTAAGTCAGATGGCAAATATAAATAACTCAAAAACATTACTTCTTAATAAAATCCAAATAATCAATTAAAATTGTTAGCAAATCATACAATTCGTTAATAAGTGCACCTTTTCAACTTTTGAAAACCCTTAGTAAAAAGTTACTTTTGTAGCATAAAACTTAAGCAATATAACATGCCAAACATTAAAGAATTAACTGATTTAACTACTCAAGTTCGTAGAGATATTTTACGAATGGTACACAAAGTAAACTCTGGCCATCCAGGAGGATCATTAGGTTGTGCCGAATTTTTTGTTTCTCTATACCAAGAGCTCATGGAAACTAAAGATGGTTTTGACATGGACGGAATTGGAGAAGATTTATTTTTTCTTTCCAACGGACATATTTCACCTGTATACTATAGTGTATTGGCAAGGTCTGGCTATTTCCCTGTTGAAGAATTAAATACGTTTAGACTTATAGATTCGCGTTTACAAGGNCATCCAACTACACATGAAGGNCTACCAGGCATCAGAATTGCATCTGGTTCTTTAGGACAAGGCATGTCTGTAGCACTTGGTGCAGCACAAGCAAAGAAANTAAACAATGATAATCACTTAGTATATAGTCTTCATGGTGATGGTGAACTTCAAGAGGGTCAAAACTGGGAAGCCATAATGTATGCTTCGGCTAAAAAAGTGGACAATATAATTTCTACAATAGATTTAAACCAACAACAAATTGATGGTTCTACAGATGACGTTTTACCAATGGGCAGTCTAAGAGCTAAATTTGAAGCTTTTGGTTGGACTGTTTTAGATATTGAAAAAGGTAACGACATTGAAGCTGTTATAAAAGGTATGAAAGAGGCTAAATCCTTAACAGGAAAAGGGAAACCTGTTTGTGTTTTATTACACACAGTTATGGGTAATGGCGTTGATTTTATGATGCACACACACGCTTGGCATGGTAAAGCACCAAACGATGAGCAACTAGCTAATGGTTTAGCTCAAAACCCTGAAACTTTAGGAGATTACTAAAAAAAGTCTAATTAAACAGATACCCATTTTTATGGGCATTATTATGAAAACATATACATACACAGAAAAAAAAGATACAAGAAGTGGTTTTGGTGCTGGTTTAGCAGAACTTGGAAGAACCAATCCTAATGTTGTAGCACTTTGTGCTGATTTAATTGGATCTTTAAAAATGGACGAATTCATTAAAGAAAATCCAGAACGTTTTTTCCAAATTGGAATAGCNGAAGCTAANATGATGGGAATTGCTGCTGGTTTAACCATTGGNGGAAAAATCCCTTTTACAGGAACTTTTGCTAATTTCTCTACAGGTCGCGTTTANGATCAAATTCGTCAATCTATTGCTTACTCAGGTAAAAATGTAAAAATTTGTGCATCGCACGCTGGTTTAACTCTAGGTGAAGATGGAGCGACACATCAAATTTTAGAAGATATTGGATTAATGAAAATGTTACCTGGAATGGTGGTTATTAATCCATGTGATTACAATCAAACCAAAGCAGCAACTATAGCTATTGCAGACTATGATGGTCCTGTATATTTAAGATTTGGTCGTCCGTCTGTTCCAATTTTCACTCCTGCAGATCAGAAATTTGAAATTGGTAAAGCTATTAAATTTACTGAAGGTACAGATGTAACTATAGTTGCAACTGGGCATTTGGTTTGGGAAGCTCTAGAAGCATCAAAAGCATTACATGAAGCTGGTATTTCTGCCGAAGTGATAAACATTCACACAATAAAACCTTTAGATGATAAAGCTATTTTAGACTCTGTGGCTAAAACAGGTTGTATTGTTACTGCCGAAGAGCACAATTATCTTGGTGGTTTAGGAGAAAGTGTTGCTAGAGTTTTAGCACAACATCATCCAACACCTCAAGAATTTGTAGCTACAAACGATACTTTTGGTGAATCGGGTACTCCAGCGCAACTCATGGAAAAATATGGATTGAATAGTGATGCCATTCAAAATGCTGTTAAAAAAGTATTGAAAAGAAAATAACTTCATTTTGGCAACGTTTTTGATATTACACATGTTTAATCTTAAAAACGAACATTATGAAACATTTGAAAAAATCGGTTACCCTAACTGTAATTTTAGCTTTTATTGGATTTAGCATTAATGCACAAAATGAAAGTTTATTTGGTTTTAAAGGAGGTTTAAATTACAGTGCTAACGGAGATTATTTTGAATCTATTGGTGATAATGCCAAAAACCCTGATCGCAACGTAGGCTATCATATTGGTGTTTTTGGAAAAATAGGAAACAAGCTTTATTTAAGACCTGAGTTGATTTATACAGCAACAAAAAGTGACTATAATAGCAATGTGTTTTCGGTTAAAAAAATTGATGCTCCGGTATTAGTTGGTATTAAAGTGCTAGGCCCATTGAGTGTATTTGCAGGACCTTCGTTTCAATACATATTAGACACCGAATTTGAAGGTATTTCTATTGACAACGTTAATGATGATTTTTCTGTAGGATTAAATTTTGGAATTGGAGTTAACTTCAATAAAATAGGTATAGATCTTAGATACGAAAGAGGGTTTAATACTAACGAAGCAACTTTTATAAACAANAATATTGGAGCTGGTGCAGTAAGTAGAATTGATACAAGACCAGATCAATTAATTCTAAGTTTATCTATAGGATTATAAACTTAATGAAATAAAAAAGCCGCTCAATAAATGAGCGGCTTTTTTTTACTTTTTACTGAACTAAATTTCTTTAAAAATTATTGTTCGTTATAATTAATTTCAATTGTTGCATCTAAATAATCTGGAATATCATCATTATTAGAATCTGCAATAGTTACTGTGTTAATTGTAATTACACCATCATTAACAGATCTACTACGTTCAAACTCATTTGCCGCTAAAACTGGCTCAACTTCTCCCATATTTGTATCTACAGTATATGTTGTTGGAATCAATTCATCTATTGTTAAAACACTATCACCATCATCATTATTATCAATAAAATTAGAAAACGAATCTTCGTCCGTATTATCATCTTCTACNTCTAAATCTCCATCTAAGTCTTCTATATAAGATGGAATTCCATCATTATCATGATCTACAACTTCATATTGAAGTAATTCAAACTTAAAAATAAGATTATCATAAGTAGAACCTGTGGTAATAGCAGAAAAATAAGCTAAACCAGAAGGTATAAACATTACACCTAATCCAAAATCAGTATAGTTAACAACACCATCAACTAAACCATCTACAAAACCTGCTTTAAATGTAGGTAAAACAAGTTGCCATGCCTTTATAGCCCCAGCAACTGTAAAACCATCCGACTGCAAGTTTAATTCTATTGGTGTCGCTGAAGATTCAAAAACTTCTTCCTCCCCTCCTGCTTCTTCATTTACAGAGCTTCCTTCATATCTTACACGCAAAGCATCTGTAAATTTAGGTGCACCACCACCTCCTTGATTTAAACTTAAAACATAATATTTGTACTCTGTTTCAAAATAAGTTACTGTACGTGTTTCTACAACATCCATAAGAACGGTTTCGTTGTCTGGATTTACATGATTTCCATTAACATCTAAAGGTAATTCTGAAATTATGATGTCCGAATATTTATGATTTGAACCAGTCTCAAAAAAGCTAGAATTGTAATAATGTGTTTCAAGATAATTTACAATAGCAGCATCATCTATAACCTGTTGTTCTGTTCTATCTGCAATGACAATAGCTGTTCCTGTATCGTCATCACTACTACAAGAGATAAAGACTGTTATTAGAGTGAATAAAAAAAGGGTAATTTTTAAAGTTTTAATTTTCATAGAAATATATATTATTCATGTTTAACCATCAGTAAGTTAACACACAAAATTCATTATTGCATATTTTTAAGGCGCAAGATACAATAATATAATATTTTTGTACTACAACATTAACGTAGTTTTTAGTAAATTAAGATATGCGAATTGACAAATATTTATGGTGCGTGAGGTATTACAAAACACGAAGTATTGCGACAAAAGCTTGTAAAAAAGGACAAGTAAAAGTTAATGGCGTAGCAATAAAACCATCTAGAGAAGTTTTTCCAACAGATAAAATAGAACTTAGAAAGGATCAAATTATATATCAGCTTACCGTTAATGATTTACCTCCCAATCGTGTAGGAGCTAAATTAGTTGACCTATACAGAACAGATACAACACCAAAGTCTGCTTTTGAAGCTAAAGAGCTTTTAAAATATAGTAAAGACTACTACAGAAAGAAAGGTGTAGGACGCCCTACTAAAAAAGACAGACGCGATATTGATGATTTTTATAACGATGAAGAAGAAGAATAACTTACTCTTTTTTTAACATGGATAACTTAAACAAAAATTACTGGGAAAATAGATATACCAACAACCAAATTGGTTGGAATATTGGCGCCATCTCTACTCCGCTTAAAACTTACATTGATCAATTAAAGGATAAATCATTAAAAATTCTAATTCCTGGTGCTGGTAATAGTTATGAAGCCGAATATTTATGGAATAAGGGCTTTAAAAATGTTTATGTTTTGGATTTTGCTCAACAACCTTTAGATAATTTAAAAAATCGCGTTCCTAAATTTCCTCAAGACCAACTTTTAAATGCTGACTTTTTTACATTAAGTAACAACTTTGATCTTATTATTGAACAAACTTTTTTTTGTGCACTAAACCCAATCTTAAGACAACAGTATGTTGAACAGATGCATCACTTATTAAAACCTAAGGGAAAACTTGTTGGCTTATTATTTAATTTTGAATTAACGGAGGAAGGACCTCCTTTTGGCGGAAATGAAGCTGAATATAAATCACTTTTTAAGAATAAGTTTAAAATAAAAATTCTAGAACCATCAATTAATTCTATAAAAGAAAGACAAGGTAAAGAACTGTTTTTTATCTTTGAAAGCCTTTAAGAGGCATTTGACTTACCTTAATTACAGTCAACTTAAATTGTTAAGCTACAAATTGTCGCTTATTGTAATTTTTAAATCTTGTAAAGAGCANCTATGGCACTAACTAAAAACACCATTTTAAGTCATAAAGAAATAGAGCATAAAATAAAACGAATTGCTTATCAAATTTATGAAAGTAATGCCAATGAGACAGAACTCATTATTGCAGGTATTGAGAACAATGGTTATCTATTAGCAAAGAAAATAAAATCTAATTTAGATAAAATCTCTGATATAGAATCTACCTTATGCAAAGTCACCATAAATAAAGCGGTACCAACAGAACCTATTAAAACATCTATTAGTAAAGAAAGTTACACCAATAAATCGTTAGTATTAATTGATGATGTATTAAACTCTGGTAGCACTTTAATATATGGCATTAAACACTTTTTAGATGTGCCACTCAAACAGTTTAAAACTGCTGTTTTGGTTAATCGAAATCATAAAAAATATCCTGTTAAGGCCGACTTTAAAGGTATTTCACTTTCTACATCTTTATTTGAACATGTTCATGTAAATTTATCTAAACAACCTTACGAGGCCTATTTAGATTAAGTAAACTAAAAGTTCTTCTAAAACTTCCTGAGGTGTTTTATGGTCTGTATTTAACGTGTATTGCGCCTGACTGTAATAATGTGAACGCTCAAATAAATGTTTGCCAATAAACTCCATTAAATCATCTTCAGAATTTATGCTACTTATTAAGGGTCTATTTTCGCGTTCTAAGAATAATCGGGTTGTTAATAGAGGAATTGAAAGCTTTAAATAAAACGACTTCAAATTAGGGTGCTCTACNATAAGTTTCATGTTTTCTCCATAACAAGGTGTACCTCCACCTAATCCTAGCACAAGGTTTTTAGAAGAATTTAAAATTTCGGTTAAATATTCCGTTTCCTTTTTTCTAAAATAAATCTCTCCCTTTGTTTTAAATATTTCGGAAATCGATTTTTCTTCTTTATCAGAAATGTACGCATCTAAATCTAAAAAACTGTACTTCAAAGCCGTAGCCAATTCCTTACCAATAGTTGATTTTCCCGATCCCATATATCCTATTAAAACTATAATCATAACACTTATAAATTGATTATTAAACCCATAGGTTTGTTCACAACAAAAAAACAAAAAAAAAATTTAAAAAAGTGTTGTTAAATTAAAGAAAGCTTATATATTTGCACCCTCGTTAGAGAAAAGCATTATGACTAGTTAGCTCAGTTGGCAGAGCATCTCCCTTTTAAGGAGAGGGTCCTGGGTTCGAGCCCCAGACTGGTCACTAAAAAAAGGTTAAGCGTAATGCTTAACCTTTTTTTTTGTCTAAGCGTAACTCACACTTTAAGATAAGCGATTATTTAAAAAATAAACTAGCAAAACAAGAAAAAAACAGTTAAAAGACGCAGTATCAAACCACTACAAAACGAATAATTACATATTAGATAAATATTCTAGGACACTTATAACCATCATCAAATAAAAAAAAATATTTTTTTTTGATTCTGTTCTTTGTATTTATATAAAGGTTTTATATTTGCACCCTCGTTAGAAAAAAACATAACGACTAGTTAGCTCAGTTGGCAGAGCATCTCCCTTTTAAGGAGAGGGTCCTGGGTTCGAGCCCCAGACTGGTCACTAAAAAAA
>JGI24723J26617_10001498_pt1 | contig 20565 bp, 19 predicted proteins | sample Cruoilmetagenom6_FD_26617 | JGI IMG/M metagenome (IMG submission 26617)
GCCTGTCAAGGCCGCAAACCGGTGGGCAGGGGCCAGCCGTGACAGGCGCCGATACGCGCCGGGAGGCTGGCTACGGCCGAATGGCAGGGTGTGCCGTTCGGCCATTAATACTCAACAAAGCGGGCCTGATGACTACACTAGGCTCATAAACAGGACAGCGTCTATGACGACATCCCGGAGAGACCTCATTTTCCAAGACACTGACAAAGCCCGCGAATATCTAGAAGCCCTGCGTTGGCCTGAAGGCCCTGTCTCCCTGCATTTCGGTTCCGTTGACGATCACAAGGTGACGGCTCTATCAAGGGCGCTTTCTCTTGCCCATCCCAGGCCAACCCTGAAGGCGTGGAGCGCAAAGGCCGCTACCTGCACAATGGCCGCCGCAAGCAGTTCGCCGTCACGGTGATTATTACCCGTCGCTTCGAAACCCGCGATGATCGGGCGATCGAATGAAGTCAGCATGTCAATGAAGCGATCATGCTCGGCGCGTATGTTCAACACGACGAACCGTTTACGCCGCTTTTACCGCGCACTTCGATGAGCACATCATAGCGGACCCTAGCAATGTCGATGGCGACAAGCACGGCGTCTTCTGGAATAATATGCTTGGTGATCATGGCAGTCTCGGTCTCCTTTCGTGGGGCTGGTACCTTCACAATAGAAGACCTTCAGTCTGCCATGGTCACTCCCTGTCCGAGCAAAAATTAGCTCGAACCAGGAAGCGTTCCGAACGTGCTATGGCCATCAGTTCCTGGCCAGGTTCCACTCGCATGTCGAGGACAAGGGAATCCGGCACGTCTGTATCAAACCGAGCAGTCCTCAGCTTAATGGAAAGTTCGAGCGATCACATCGGTCAGACCAGCAGGAATTCTACCAACTCCTGTCGTACAAACATGATGTTGACCTGGAGAAAAAGCTGGACGAATGGGAGCGCTTCCACAACTTCGCCAGACCATATGGCGCCTTGAACGGAAAAACGCCCGACGAAGCGCTCCGGGAACGACTAAAAGCATGTAGTCGGGTGTCTCGCTGATTAGATGATGTCGCATCGCCGCGATTACGCGCATTCGCAAGTCCACGCTCAACGCTCCGTCAAGTCCGCCTCCTCGAAACCCGGCGAACACCCATGAATCAGAGCTCGGCGAAAAGGGGAACTCTAACGAGACTTAGGGACGGATCAACATTCTCTAAATTTTAATGATATACATCATGCTGATTAAAAAATTGATTTGTAAGAAAAAATTGTTTGTCAACCATTGATATAAATAATTCTCCTGTGGGTTGATTGTTTACTTTCTGTTGAGCGCTAGTAACGTCCCAATTCGAAGGAGTTCATTTTACATCGCAATGCTTCCCGCATCGATCATCGATGGACCTGAAAGGGAGAAATATGTCTGTATTCGGATCATCTACGCACAATGAGCAGAGTGCTGTTCATCAGTTTGCGCCTGAACGTAGCGAAAAACTCCGTTCTGCCCTCTTGTCAGGTGATCAGCGCGAACCTACTGAAGCGAAAAACCGCTTCCTCTTAGTCAAAGCCGAAGGATCCAGCCTACGACCGATAGTGTGGAATTTTGTAGATGTTCCAGCCTGCCCTGAGTTCGGTGGCAAAGCAGCTGGATTGGCTCGTCTTGCTAAATTGGGTTGCAAAATCCCCGATACAGTTGCGGTATCGGCAGGCGTGTTTCGCTTGGGAGACATGCCGGAAATTGCCCGCTTACGAGATGAAGTCAGCCCGTATGACAAAGACTGTCACCTCTCGGCGACGAGCTTAGAGGAGCGCATAAAGCAGCACATACTAGAGAAGCCGCAAGCCGTTTTTCCTCAGAGTCTACGAGAACTCCTTGCTCAGGAATTACCCGAAGCGCACATGTCCGGCTTTGCCATCAGGAGTTCCGCTACCGATGAAGATGGCGCCTCTTCATCGTTTGCTGGCATGTATAAAACTCGACTAGGTGTCATCTATTCTGACCTGGTTGAAGCTATAGCCGATGTTTTGGCGAGCGCATATTCACACCGGGTAATTCAGTACCGTAAGCAGCGATCCGACCAAGCGACATTTAACATGGCTATTATTGTGCAGCCTACCATTCAGCCCGAGTTCTCTGGTGTCGCATTTTCTCAAAGCCCACACCCCGAAAGCAATGGTGAAGTTAGTATTGAATGCGTTCCCGGATTCGGAGCTAATCTTGTGGATGGTAAAGTTTCACCATTTCACTATTCCCTATGCCGCGACACCTTGAAAATGGTGAGCGCGGTAAGGCCTAATGGGCTACCGCACGGAGCTCTTGATGAAGTGAAAGATGGCCTTCCTGTTCATACAGTTAGACAGATCGCGCGGGAAGTCCTGAAGATCGAACAAGCGCTGCAATCACCAATAGATCTCGAATGGTTGCACACAAAAAATGGGCGTTTGATTTTTTTGCAAGCACGTCCAATTACGCAATTTACGCCGGTGTCTTCTGCTCCACTACTTAGATACCAGGTTTTGGACGCCAGCGAGCCAATGGGGAGTGGCGCTCCTATCACTGGCAAGGTGACATCAGGGCGACTTGTCCGATATGATAAAAAACCACGAACCCCGGTACCTGAAGATTCGATTGTCTATGCAGATACAATTGATGTGGACTGGTATCCGGTCTTGCAGGACTGCAGGGGAGTTGTGACCGCTAGGGGTGGCTTCACAAGTCATATTGCGATTATTTTGCGGGAAAGCGGAATACCATCTGTAATCGGAGTTGGTGATGATTGGGCGAGATCCAACCATAATCTCTTCAAGGCCACTGTTACATTGGACTGTTCGGGACAGAAAGGTATTATTTACCAGGGCAAAAGAGATTATGTGCACGAGGAAATCAGGACCAGCGAAATTCCGAAACCTGAATTCCCCACCTATCTGGTAACCAGCTCAACGCGCTCAAGCGCCGAACTCCAGAAGCTCCCATTGTCTGGCATTGGTCTGGTGCGAATGGAGTTTCTGGTCGCACAAGAGATCGGCATCCATCCACTTGCAATTCACGAGTTCGATCGTGGAACTCTGGATGATCCTACATTGGCAATGAAGATTGCAAGTGCCAGTTCTGGCTATAATACCGCTTACGAATGGTATGTAGAAACTCTATCAAACGCTCTCTCAAAGTTTGCGAAAATTGCCGCCGGGCGGCGCGTGAATGTTCGGTTGCCGGATTTTATCGCTGATGACTACCTGACTCTACTCGGCGGTGATCGATACGAAATTGGCGAAGAACCAAATCCCATGTTGGGATTTCGAGGCACCACCAAGCTAATTTCGGAACAATATGAAGCGGCACTCGCTGCAGACTGTCAGTCAATCGCCGATGCTTTCCAGCGGCGGGGATTTCACAACTTGGCTGTTATTCTGCCGTTCTGCCGAACACCAGAAGACGCTCAGGTGGCGACGCGGAAGATGAGGTCATTTGGATTGGCTGGCATACAATTCGGCATGATGGTCGAAATCCCCTCAAACATCTTACTCGCCGACGCTTTCGTAAAATACTTCGACTTTTTTTTGGTTGGTCCGATGGACTTAACCCAGCTGACCTATGCAGCTGATAGAAAAACCACCGCTCTTGGCTCCTACAGCGATCAAACTGCTGCCACCTTTGAGTTTGTGAAACTTTTACTGCAAAAAATATCCTGGCAAAACATTGATGTGTTCATTGGCGGATGGCCTTTGTGTCAATACTTCCAAGAGTACAAGTCTATAAAGACCAATAATCGGCTTCACCTTGTAGAGCTGCCTGACCGTATCATTGAATTTCTCGAAAACGCCAATCTGGTTTCGAATCCAGACGATCGGATGAGTGAGTTTGACACGGTGAGGAGATCATAATGTTGGGTGCAATTGATATAGGGACACACAAATTTTCAGACTCAGCTTCCTTGGCTGGAGATACTTTGAATAAGCTTGGTTGTTCGCAAGCAACTCAGTACTTTGAAGAGAAAAATAGGATCGCCGTCCGGAAGCCTTACCTTCATTCTGTAAACAAGGATGAATTGAAGCCTATCGCCTATTCGGACGTGTTTGATCTCATCAGGCCACAAATGGCGGCGCTTGGGTCTATTTATCTTCATTATCCATTCTGTACAAAGAGCTGTGCCTTCTGCCACTACTACAAAGTACGGGCCAAGAGTGATGAGCTCTCGCAATCTTTTCCTGCTAAACTTGTAGCAGAGTTAGATTTGCTCCTTGAGGCGATGGAGCTTAACGAAATCTCTTCGGACACGATCCATTTCGGTGGGGGCACGCCGTCACTTCTTCAGCGCGATGCCTGGATGAAATTTGTCGACGATTTGCGGCGTCGGATCAATTTTGCTTCGGCCTGTGAGATCGCCATTGAAGTAGATCCAGCAGACCTCAATGAAGAAAACCTAACGTTCTGGCTCATGAGCGGGATTAATCGTGTCAGTCTCGGTGTCCAATCGTTTCAGAATACCATCCTGCGTCAGCTGCAGAGAGATCATAACGGACAAGATGCTATCCGAGCAGTTCGTTTACTACAGAATGCGGTGGTCCCTAACATCAATGTCGATCTGATGTACGGCATGCCGGGATGGACTTTCGATGACTGGGTGAGAGATGTCGAAACCGTCACTGCTCTCAAACCCAACTCGATCACTTGTTACGGAACACGGTCGGATCCTGTTCACTCGGCCCGCAAAGCGGCGAATTTTCCAAGCGCAACGCAGAGAATTTTGGCTCACCAATACGCGATTCAGACTATTCTTGATCATGGGTACTACCAGTACTCGCCCAACCAATTCGTCCGTGATTATTCTGGTGCCTGTTTTGCCAAGAATAATAGAAACCGTTGCGAGGCGATTTTAGGGTTGGGGCCACGGGCGCATTCCATTTTCGAAGGCGTATTCTATGAGTCTGCTATGGGTGTCGAAGCCTATCAAACCACATTAAAAGCAGGTCGATTGCCGGACTTGAAGGCTGCTTTCGTTGACAGTGGCAAAGAGAAAGTGCGATTTGTCCAGTTCGGTCTGAAGCTGAGCGGGCTGGGGAAGCCTAAATCAGACAATGGTGTTGATGATAGAGCTTATCGCTTAAGGTTCGGCAGCTCACTTCTTGAGGACTTCTCAGAGATAATATCAGAACTCACCGCCGAAGGTCTGATCAAAGAGGTTGAATCAGACTTTGTAAACCTGACGCATCTGGGCGTACTGTTCGCAGATGAGGTGGTAAAGCGGTTTGCCGTCGGATCAACGCAATGAAAACGAGTCGACACACAGGGGCGTTTCTGATTTTGGGCGCTGGCTCACTGCATATTGCGGGTATCATGTTCGTCTATGCTTATCCACTTGTATTGGCTCGGATGGAAACCACATGGGATCCGATGTGGGCTGCATTTCCGGCACTCATCTTTACGATAGCTGGCGGATTGTGGGCTCCAATAGCTGGCCGCTTGCTCGATGCGCAACCTAAAGCGCTTGCTATTCCAATGGGTCTCTTCGCTATAATCGCAGGCTTTGGTCTATGGTCGCTAACCTCTTCTGTGCTCGTCTTGATGATGATTGTCGCGACACTGATTTCATTCGGGGCGCAATTGGCAGGTGCACAAGGAGGTCCGCATCTGCTTAGAACAGCCTATCAAGGTAATCAGCCACGCGCTCAATTCCTGGCTTCAATTGGGCTCTCCTTTGCTGCTCTGGTTGTTCCGCTGATCGACTGGCTGATCGGCCCAGGGGTAGGTTCTGTTGGTCTGCTCTTGTCGTTGGCGATTGTGTTGTTTTGCCTCAGCGCAATTGCTATGGCTTGCATACACGTTGCTGGGGCAACCACTGATCACACAGTTACACGCTGGCGGATTCAGGCAAACACCGAAAGACGTCCCAGTTTTTCCGGCACACCGTGGAAAACGAGGGCGATGTATACAGGTCTGCTATTCGGTGGACTTTTCGGTTCGATTGGGGCGTTTATTCTGCACTTTGGGTCCCAGATGGCACAGGCTAATGCCTCGAATCTTTTGCTTGGAGGTGGCGGCTTCATATTAGCCATCGCAACCGGCGGTCTAGTCAGTCGTATTGGTCTCTCTCTCATCGCAAATCCAAATAATGTCAAAACCGTTCTAGTAGGGCTTGTTGTATGGCACTTTATCGCCTCTGCATGCGTTCTACTTGGGGGCAGCGCTTTGGGCGTTTGGGGGAGCGTAGCAGTTACTGTCCTTTTCGGAGTATCCGTTTCGGGAACGCTTTCAATCGTCCCCATCATTGCTGCCGATATCAGCGATCGTGCCTCCTACGGTGCCGTTTTAGGCGCGATTAGATTTTGGTCGCTGTTCAGTAACGTTTTCTTGTTCATTTTATTGAGCGCAGTCCTTCAACTGGCCCCAAGTTTTTATGCCAGTTCGCACCTTTTCATACTGGCAATCTGCGGCCTGCTTTTAATCAGCAGTACGCGAGGCAAAGCGCTAAACGTCCAAACCAACTCAAGTATGGGTAGCTAGGGAGGAAACGCTATGGGAATGTGGCAGGACAGGCTCACGCTTATTGTTCAACAAAGATTACCGCGGCCGAAAGTTGTAGATATATTTCGAATGCCCGATCTGAAGAGTTGGGAACCAGGTCTGGTTGAAGTCGAGTTTCATCCTGATGAGGACTTTTACTCAATCGGTGAGACATTGTTTGGAGGGTATATCGCCGCATTGGCAGATACCTATGCCTGTCACGCTGTAACGACAGTGCTTCCCGATGACCTGTTTGTTCAGACACGGTCTATTCAAACCTACTTTCACAAACCGATACGCAACGAGGTAGTTCATATCTTCGGTAGGCTTGTCTGGGATGGAAAAAGGTCCGCACATGCTCGCGTAGAATTCACGCAAAACAATGGCGACTTATGTGTTCACGCTGAAGCAGCGATCGCAAAAATGCCTATTCCGGCTGGACCCAAAAAAACCGCGTTAAACGCCAACGCCCAGGGTAATTCAAACTAAAGGAAGGAGACCCCCCTATGACTAATTATGAACGCCTCTTGGCCGCGACAGAGGATACCTATCGTCGCGAAATTCTAGAGAATCCCGTTTTTGAGCGAGTGTTGAGCGGAGCAATGACCAGGCAAAACTACATCGCTTACCTGAGAGAGACTTACCACTTGGTAAAACACACGTCTAAGGCACTCGCTATGGTCGGTGCGAGACTTCCCCACGAGCGTCGTGCATTAAGGGGCTGGTTCTTCCATCAAAGCGTCGATGAACACAATCATGATCTTTTTTGCGTGGACGATCTAAAAGCTCTTGGTGAAGATCCTGAACAGGTACTTTGTGGCCGTATGGGCAAAGGTGCCTGGGGGCTTGTTTGCCACATTTATTTTCTCGCTGCCTTTGACAACCCAGCAGCTTTGCTCGGCGTTGCATCCGCAACTGAAGGGTTGGGTGCAGATGTCGGCGCGCAATTCGAAGTGATTATCAGAGAGAAATATGGGTATCCTATGGAAGCGACCACATTCCTCAGGAGCCATGGTATTTCTGATCAGAAGCATGTTGCGGATGCCATCAAGGCGATCAACGAACTGGTAGTCAGTGACGCGGAGTTGGAAGACCTTATCTTCGCGCGCCGTATGACCCTGAAATACTATGGTGAGATGCTGAGAGAAACCGTTACTGAGGGCGTAGAGTCGAACGAAAGCAGTTCTGAGGAACTGAAAATTGCTAGTTGACGCTCTGCGAAAAGGTAGAGCGTTCTCCATGGACATTGAGAACGCTCTGCAACTTCGCCGTTTCATTGAACTAGGTTAGCAACGCAAATAACTCTGGGCAAGGAGGACGAAATGTCGGCTTTGTTAGGCAGTTTTGAAACGTCATACCGACATTATAAACTGAACATAGTTGAACTCGGCCCATCACATGATCATCAATACCGTCACTTCCTGGGCGAGGTGTATAGCAAGCATGGTTATAGTGGTGCAGAGCATATTGCGCCCCCCTCATTCACGCGTTTGGGCATACTGGCCCATTCGGGTGAAGATGGCACGTCACGTCTCGCCGGAATTTGTGCGGTCGGCCCCGCACCGGGTCCATCGCAGGATTCCATTGTCGACATTCTCGAAGATCAGGTCGAGCTGAGAGGTACCAAAGTGAGCGCCGCGACACTTGTGGAGCTTCGCAATTTTGCCGTGAGCCAGCCTTTCCTGGCATCACCTGCGCTGGCCATGCTGTGTTGCGGTGCAAGTACGTTCTTCACAGATCGGGCGCCCAATGTGATCGCTTATGGCATTGTAAGATACGGTATACTGAGGAGTTTTATTGCCTTCGGACCGTTGCCCGCAGAGATGGAACCAATTCACTTGCTCGGTGATGATGGTGTGGACGATTACCTAATTTATTATGATCTGCGAGGACGAGAGGGTGTGCGATACCTCCACGATCGATTTCATCACTATTGTTTGCAGGCAGATAAGCTCGGTCGGATAAGAGAGCTTAGAAAAGCACGAGTCTGTGAGGAACGCGCGGTATGAATGAGCCACTCGGCATAGACTTTGATGCGCGATGGAAGGAACTCTGTCGATTGAGTCGGGAGACCGACTTTAAATTCGCATCTGCCTCTAGAACATGGGAAGTATTGCGGTTTTTTGCAGCGTCAAAACCTGGTGGCCATATGCTCGAGATTGGCGGTGGTACCGGGTTTTCTACTTATTGGTTGCTTGAGGGTATGTCGCCATCAGCGCGTCTGATCTCACTGGAGATGATTGACGCATATCAATCCATCGCAAGGCACATCTTTGAAGAGGATGACCGCGTCATCTTTGAAGCGGCATCAATGGAGTCGCTTGACCAGTATGAGCAAGGTTCCTTCGATCTCATTTTTGCGGATGGAGAACCAGGGAAATACATTCATTTCGAAAAAGCGATCGATCTTTTGAGTTCTTCCGGTCTCTATATTATCGACGATATTATGTTCAGGCCGCATTGGAATGCAGACCATTGCAAGCGTGTTTCTAAGCTGGTGATGTCTCTGTACGAGCGCGATGATGGGTACGTCACACTTATCGAACAGGGCGATGGTGTTGCGGTATTTTTAAAAAGGTAGAAGAGGAGCAAAGCTTGCAAGAAGAAGCATTAACGCTGGATGACTTTGTGAGGGATCGGTGGTATGCGGCAGCATGGTCTTGTGAGTTGGCCTCGGGCATCATTCTGCGACGCAAGATACTGGGCAAGCATATCGTTTTCTGGCGAGGTTTGGGCGGTAGCATTAGCGCTCTGCTCGACTATTGTCCTCATCGCGCGGCACGCCTGAGCGATGGTAAGATTGTTGGAGATGAAATTGAATGTGCCTATCATGGTCTACGTTTTAACGGACTTGGAAAGTGTGCACGGAATCCGCATGGTAATAGGCGAGCGGACAACATTGAAACGCCCAGCTTCCATATAATCGAAAAACATGGCGTTTTGTGGATATGGAACGGTCGAGTTGAGGAGGCGGATCAGCACCTTATTCCCGACTTTTTTTATTTGGAGCAGTACGACGACTTCGTTCATTCACAGCGCGGATATCTCTATATCAAGGCAAACTACCTTCTGATTTCGGACAACTTGCTGGATCTGAGCCACACTCAGTTTCTACACCCAAACCTGTTGGGGTCCGAAGCCATTATAAATGGGGATCATGATGTGTCAGTGCACGAAGACAAAGTCTCTGTAAAGATATGGGCGCGAAATGCCCCTGCACCAAAGGCATTTGAGGTGTTCTTTCCTCTTGAAGGAAAACCCGTTGATCACTGGCTTCAAATCGATTGGAAAGCACCCGGTTATATCCACTTGTTCTCGGGCGTGACGTCGCCTGGAGAAACAAAGGCAGATGGCTGGGAAAATATCAGTGCTCATCTTATTACTCCTGCGGACAAAACGACGTCGCATTATTTCTTTCATTCAAGTCGCGACCCAAGATCACGACGATTGCCTTTCGATCCCAAAACGATGGAAGAAATATTGACCGTCAACGTGCCCGAGTGGCATCCATTTCTAATTGAGGACAAGCCGATGCTTGAGGCACAACAAGGCGTCATTGACGAACTTAATCTTTGTGAGCGCGATTTAATAACCTTATCCAGCGATGCGGGCCCGATGAGAGCGCGGATAGTTATTAAAAGACTACTTCATGAGAAAAGCGCGCAGTAGTTAGACCGTATGTCCTCGGCAACCAGTTGCCCTTTTGGGTTTTCTGGCTGGCATATAAGGAGGGGCGTTCCGTAGTGAGGCCTGTTCCCTTTGAGCCAGGAGGACGGGCAAATGTCAGAGAGTTCGAAAGCCGCATTCGTCGGGTTGGATGTTTCAAAGGCGCATCACGCCGTGGCAGTCGCCGATATGGCGCGGCGGCAGGCCGTGCCGGCGCGCCATATAGGCGACCCGTACCCCTGGCTCGAAACTCTCCGCCACGATCGCCGCCTTCGCCTCAACTATCCTGCGCCGACGACCGGTCGGGCCCTCAAGCACCTCCAGCCGGGTCACGCCCCGAGCGTTTGTTTCAAATAATGCTGCACCATTTGTTACAAATCTTCACTCCATTCCGGAGCAATAGATTACCAATACAAGCGGTGAACACCACCCGCCGAAGCCGTGGTAGTCACACACCGCTTACATCTCACGTCCTACCCGAAGGCGAAATTGGGACGCCGGAGCAAATGAGGAAAATCTGAGTATTACCGCACAGATAATCGCGCTTAGGTGAGCTGTTATGTACGGGTGATTCAGATTCCCACACGATATATTCTAGCCGACCTTAGCGGCTGAGCCCAAGGTCGCGCCCGCGTGTCATCTGTAGACCTCGTGAGAATGACCAGGAGAGGGTAACCTGCCTTGCCCGCATGCCTTCCAGATCACGCGACCACGGAACGAGCGTGAACTGTTTGGCATATTCGATCCGGGCAAATACCGAACCATGCTTATCGTTGACGGGCATCACTTTACCCGAAACCTCCTTGCCTGGCTGATACGGGACATAGGCCATGCCACTTTCTCCGGCATAGGTGCGACCATAGTCATGCATCGACTGGATATGCAGCTTCTCTATCGCCTGCGGTTCCAGTGCCCCGCTCCGACCCGGTAGTGCTATGCCGCGCGCGACAAGTACGGCCCGGCGCTGCTGCGCAAGCTCGCGCGCCTCGCCGCCAAGCCCGGAATAGCCCACCTGTTGGGTGGTATCACCAGCCAAGTGACGATCCAGCCAGGTCAGACCGTGCGCGCTGACCTGGGCCTCAAGGCTCATCGTGTCCATTCTGAGAAGCATTGTCGGCGAGCGTTTGGCCGTGCGTGCGGCAACCTCCTCAACGCGGCGGGAGAGGTCCGTGCAACCGTCAAATCGTTCGTGGTCGCTCATCAGGACCAGTGATTGCCGGGACAGGGCAGCCAGTCGGTTGCGGATGAGCCCCAGATCCTTCTCGCTCACCGAGGGATCATGCTCGCGGTGATAGTGCGCTGAGTATGTCCCGCCATACGCCTTTGCGACGTCCTCGATAACGCGGTCCATCCTTGATGCACCGCGTGCGCGGGGTTTGGCCTGAACAAAGTCGCCCGGTTCCAGTCCGGAAGTATGGCTCGATCCGAGCTCATAGTGATGCGCACGGCCATCAAGCCCGTCGATGATTGCATGCGAGCGGTCGGAGCGTTCGTCATTGCGGGCGATCACCAGCAGCTTTCCTGTCACGGCGCGGGGGCTTTGCTCCCGCTCGTCTGGCAGGGCTGCCACACGCTCCAGGCCAGCGACGCTGACAGCCTGTTCAATGCGCGCCGCGACCACGTCCCGGCGCTCCAGTGCGGCAAGCCTCTCAGTCAGCCCGGGCTGCACCTGCCAGAGCATGCCGCCAACGGGCTCTGCGAGACCATGGCTTTGAAGAAAGCGGAGACGTGCCTGATAGTGTTCCCGGTGTCGGCGAACCTGGCTCAGATCCACCTCGCCAGTTTCACCTGCCTGACGGGCCAGAACCCGGTCGATCCCTGTCACTCGTCGTTCGCTGATCCCGGCCGACAGTTTTGCATCCAGTTCCTGGGCCGTCTGCAGGCCAAGATCGCGGGTCAGGATGGCACAGGCGCGCTCGCGCATGCCGTGGGACAAATACTCTCTTGGAATGACGAGGTCGCGGCCATCGTCCCGCCGCCCGCTCATCACGATATGCGTGTGGGGATGCTCGGTGTTGAAATGGTCAACCGCGATCCAGTCGAGCCGGGTTTCAAGATCGATTTCCATCTGGCCCATGAGATCCCGGATGAAGGGCTTGAGATCATCAAGCTTCTGCCCGTCTTCGGCAGAGACGATGAACCGGAAATGATGGCGGTCATCCTTCGTGCTTTCGAGCCAGTCCTGGCCAGCAACGCCCTCGCGCTCTGCGTCATAAAACTCGGCCCGTTCCTGGCCTTTGCCAGCACCCTCTCTTTGCAGATAGCCGAGATGCGCGCGCTGGGCGCCCATGCCACCTCCACCCAACTTCACAAATCGCGCCTGGATGATCGCCCTCCGGCCGCCGGCAAAACGGCGCGGGGACGCAGGCGAAGATCTTCGCCTGACATTTCCGTTCGCCCGCGCACCTTTCAGGAAAGCCCGCATGCTGCCCCTAGTGCCGCCGGACCGGTTGCCGATCCGCCCGAGCCGGGGCCGGAAGTCGTCATCGCTGCTACTCATATGGAGCCGTGCCTGCGTAAAGCGTCACCGAAGTGCCTATTGGTGATATGGCCACGAAGGCGGCCCATGTGTGTACAAATGGTGCCAAATCCGACTCGTGCGTAATCGCCCATGGCGACTGCGATCCAGCCCATTTCGCGACTCAAGCCATCCACAGCGATGACTCGCGAAAACCCCTGATCCCCATTGCCATCCCGTGTCCTCTGGACACGGATGCTTTTATCTTGCGCTACTTCACTCACAGACTTTGCCACCGGGTCCAGAATTGAGAAGTGTGCGAAGCTCATGACGAAGACCCTGCAAGGTCGAGCGACGCAAACACGTCCGGATCGTAGGGGTCGACCGGAAGATTGCTGGCGATCTGCGCATGCACATGACGCCAGTAGGCAGGGTGAATGTCGTGCATAACGTGCGCGTCAGAGAGCACATCAATCGCACGCAGGGCACGCCTGGCGCGGGTCTTTCCGAAGGCGTGGAGCAGCAGATGTGCGCCGGGTTTGATACCGGGAATCCGGGTTAGTTTATCTCTCGGATGACCAGCCTCGGCGACCACCACGCGCCAGGTTTGCGTGCCGAAGCCATCCCCGCGCCAGCGTACAAAGCCAAAGACATGCCCCGGTTCGAAGAGATGCATTGTGCCTCTATAGGGCAGCCCGCGTGAATGGAAGGCACGGCCAAAAAGGAGGCGGTCATTCGCAGATTTTCCGCGAACGGTTAGGGTAAGCGTGGTCAATGGGGTCTGATCTGATGCACCCGACATGCGGTGCGGGATGCATATTTTGCGCCAAACTGGGCAGCCGAGTTCACTTTAAGATAGATTTCTTGCAAGGGGTGCGCCAGCCCGGAAGTCATCCTTGAGCAAAACAGCCAATCGATCTTACCGTATTGGGCTGAATGCCAGAGGCGCGCTTATCACAATGCCAAAGTCTGCAGATCATGCAGCGCGCTCGTGATCAGATTGTGAGCTTGTTCATTCTCATCCGGCATAAGGATGATCGCGGCGATGGTAAGCTTCAGAGCGAAAACTTGGGGTTTGAACACCCAACTCTTCTATCAGGACGTTTTAGCTTTCGGCATTCTCGAATGGGAAGAATGTCCTGTCATTCCAGACAAAGTGTATGGCCGGGCAAGTACCGAAGCCTGGTCCCGCAATCACTCGTCGCCGAACCTGGCAACTCCTTGGCGAACCTGCAGAATCTTGAGATCACAATCTGTGACCTCAAGTTGAAAGCCAAGATCATGAGCCAAGACCTTGTATCCGTGCCCCATGGGATGCCTGTGCAGATCGTCGATGTGACGGGCGTAAGGGTTGTGCTCGATCAGGACCTCGCCAGGTTCTTTGACGTCGAAACCCGTGTGCTCAATCAGTCCGTGAAACGGCACCTGGAGCGGTTTCCCAAGGGATGGGCGTTCCAGCTAACGAAGGCACAGTTCGACGACTTGAAATCACAGGATGTGATCTCAAGCGGTCAATGGGGGGGGCGCCGTTCGCCGCCATGGGCGTTTACCGAACATGGCGTCGTAATGGTTGCCACGCTCCTCAACTCGTCCCGTGCGGTGGAAGCCAGTCAGTTCATTGTCGAGGCGTTCGTCGAGATGCGGTCGGACAAGGAGGGGAAGGCGCTCCTGCCAGCAAGAATGAAATCAGATGCGCTGACGAGTCTTGGGTCGGAGTTCCTGCCTAAGCTGCGCGATCAGTTGTCCGCCATCATGGACATGCAGGCAAATCCAAAGCGGGGTTCGACCTTGCGCGATGAAACCGAGGAGCTGATCGACAAGGGGCTCGCCAACCTCAAATCCCGCCTCGCCAAGGCAGGCTTAGAAAATGAGGAGATCGAGGCGCGTATCCTGAAATTCCTGGCCGAAGCCGAGGAGAGCCGCGCCCGTGCGGCGACCGAGCGGGAAATGACTGAGAAGCAGCGGCTGAAAAACCAGGCCAATCGGCTTCGCCTGCTTATTCGGGCCGAGATTGCAATGAGTGACGGGGACCTTGGAGACTTCCTGAACCTGCTTGATGAACTCGGAGGATGAGTCGTCAGGAATCCGGTCAGGATGCAGTTGCTGACACTTTCAAGCTGCTGGGCCGATCGTACAGAGTTTGCCAAGAAATGTACGTGCAACTGCTTCATAAAAGCCGATGGTGTAGTGACTACGCCTCGCGGGCGCCATCACCGGTGGGATCAGTCTTTGGGATTCCGGAAGAGGACATAGCGCCCTGCCCTTAACGAGCTCAAGGTTCGCACAGACTTTGCGAGGAACAATATTCGGATCGGCAAGCGTCAGGCAGACGTATTCCTTGCCGCCGGACTTTGACATAACAGTTCCCGCACTTCCGTATCCAATGCACTCAAGAGGATATCGATTGCATCCGTTTCTTATGCCTGTCGGTCGAAAATCCGCCAAATACGTGGCTGCTTTGTTTCAACACCTATAATCATCCGGCCAAGGAGCGGCCGACTTGTGCGCTTGCGTGGCTCAACTTAAGAAAGGCGCTGGTGCGTGCTCGTCGAGTGCCATGCTCATTTGGTCCACGGTCACCCAGAGGATGTCCTCTGCATTGCCCGCCTGTCGCAGCAAGAACTCCAGAGCGTTCAGCCTTTTGTAGAGAACAGGTCCCGCCTCTGCACCCCCGTCGGCAAGTGTCAGGTCGACAATTGCTCTTACTGCTGTCAACACGCCATCCAGGTCTGTAAGGGCGCGTTCGGCGTCCGAGCCAACCTCCCCGAGTGTTTTGATGATCTCCGGCTTAACTATCGATTTTTTCCGGGCCTTCTTTCCCATTGCTTATTCCTCGATGAGCGCAGATGTCATCGGTCGGGGTCGTCAGGAAGTAGCCTGCCCCTCCGGAATCTGTTACGCATGAAATTGCACTTTCTGGATAATAAAACACCCGGAGAGAGTCAACTAAAAAGTGGAATAAAAGACATAAAAAGTGTAATTATGATCTCTGCGCAATTGCGAGCCGCCCGAGCAATGCTGAACTGGAGCCAGTCCGAGCTTGCCCTCAGGGCTGATATGTCCGTTGAAACCATCAAGCGCTTGGAAAGCATGCAAGATACCTTAGCCGCGACAAAAGTTTCCACGCTGAACGCAATCACCAGCGCATTTTCCGATGCTGGTGTGGAGTTCACAAACGGAGATGCGCCAGGCGTCAGGTTGCGAAAGAAATAAGAAGCGCACACAAGCGCAAACCGGCAGACAGCGTAGCTCGGTAGCTTGGCATTTAGGGCTAAGCTTAGTTCGGCCGATGTGGCTCGGCACTGTGAATTAGCCAGTTGTGGCCTAGTGTCCAATCAACGAACGGGAAGCGATCTCGCAGAGATGCGAAGCTTGTGCAAGAAAGTTTCGAGTGACGCTGCCCGGCTGGTTCCCGCCGTATGAGCACGGCGCCGCAAATGACTGCTCTGCCCACATAAACAACGCTGAGGCAGTCAAGAATTTGGGCTTTCCTCCGCCGTTCAGCCGTTCTGGAGACCCGACAGCTTGATCCCGTAGCAGACGTAAGCTGCGGACTCACAACCTGCCAGAATTGGGGGCCCACCAGAGCGAAACCACCACACAGGACGAATTTATTTGCCGTGTTGTATTCGTCTGAGAAGAAAGAGTGCTTGCGACAAAGGCTTTGAAGTTGAGCGGCACCAATCAATCAGGTGCGTTCGTGGACCGGCTTCTAGATTGATAATCATGAGCGCAGCCCAACGCGCCCACTCGCCTTCGCGGTCCATACCCAGAATAGCGTTCACAACTTGACCTGTGGCGACTGGAACGCGCCATTCCCGCTCCAAAGACGTTGCCCAAATCTGGTTGAGAAACGCGCAGGCCAATCGAACATGTGACACACAATCGGCGGTCTCGTGACCCAAATATCGGCACATGGCCTCAAACTTGTAGAGGCCCGCCGTATCATCGGTTCGGTAGATTTTGTACAAAGTTGCAAAATCGAGAGAGACGACACCGTGATGATGTATCGCCAGCGATTGCACTAGCTCCACATAGCCTTCAACAGTCGTCAATCCCTGCTTCAGTGCGGACTGGGCAGCGGCTTGTAGCCACACCCCTTCTGTCTGAAACACCTCTGAGGAGAGGTCGCGTAACGCCAGATCATCTGAGAGCAGTAACCGGTCTTCTGCGGCCAGAATGGTCGGCGCCATGAAGTCCAGCTCTGCAATCTCGCTGAGCCGCTCCATGGCTTCGGGCAGGTCATCCGGCACGGTGACGGGCTCGACTGTGCAAGCTTCCGCAATGCTCTCGATCCGCGCTTGCATCCATGCGGCTATCTCAGCGCGTTCAGCTTGGTTGAGTTCATTCTTGAAATACTGCCCATCTTGGTAACTCGTGCTCATCGATCGTCCCGGCCGATCTGCATCTTGAAGTGCGACCAATTTCTTCAGTGCGACTAGTTCCGTCGTCGGAATTGCGAGCGGACCGAGAACATTGGTCAGAAGAGGCAATAATTTGAACTGAGCTGCGCGCCAAGCCGTAAACCCGTCCAAAACAGCGCCGCGTCGACCGTGTGTTTCGATCCGCCTCACAGCCTGGGCAAAGGCATCGGCATTCCCTGTCGCCGTACGAACATCTAGCCCGCGCCCTAGGAGAAAATCTGCGAACCCTACCGCACCGGCTTGATGACGACCCGCGATGACTGCCAAGGGGATCGCATGATCGCGATAGCTATCCAGCAGTTTTTGGTCCCGTTCGCCCTGCCTCCGAATCTGCGCAAAAACGTTTGAAAAATCCTTGTCCTCAATTTCGATTTTGACAACGCTTGTCGCTCCTGGGAACCGCGCTTCGCTGTTTTCAAACAGATCATACCAAGCCCGCAGCCACGCTGGCTGCACAAGGGTGAGCGTCCATGTTCGGACCACATCGAAGTCGATTTCCCTCTCAATGATGTGGTCGACCTTGGTCCCTATAAACCTCGATATAATGTCATGCGAGGATGACACTACATCGCCCCAAGGCAGGTCCGCCGCCCCGTCGACAATTCCGCTGATTCTCGCGCCAACATTATTGCTGATTTCAATGTACGTGCCCGGCCCGACGACGACCGAAACATCTTCAAACGCATCTGAGGCGGGCTGCAGGATCAGCCCCATATATTTTTGCGACAAGTCAGGATCATCGGCAGCGTCACACAGCGCACCATAACCCAGTGCGATCGCCCGGCGGCCATATCCAAACTGATTCAATGTGTGGGCAAACCGCATCCGCTCGCGCGCATCGCCAGGGGTCGCATCAATCGACTCGTCTGATAGAAGCGCCGTTAGCTCATCATGACTACCAGCACGGAACAGGGCTTGGCTAAGCGGATTCAACAATGCTAGACGGGGGTCCAGGTCAAACCCCAACTGCAAAGCCGCCACGGCCGCTTCGAAGTCGCCGCGGTTGATCTCCATCACACCATAGGCGCAGATATAGAAAGGATGGGACTTCAGGTCCTCGGGAAGAGATTCGAAAAAGCTTCGCGCTTGCTCTCGGACCGGGTACTGATTGATCAGCGCTTGAGTCAGCAATCTGAGGTCAGGCGAGTCGACCTCCATATTTATATGTCCGTAAAACATGCGCGCAATGGTGCGCCAGTCACCTTGTGCTTCGGCCTCATAGGCCACCGCATAGCGAGTCGCAAAGCTCGCCGATATCTCTTCCGCTGCCCGCCGTGCCGCCTCATAGCACTCGCCGGCCACACCATCGAATCCGAAACGCCTTGCGCCTTGAGCGATAATAGCCAGCGCGCGCGGATCATTTTCAGCATGCTGAACTCCCGATGTCAGAATGCCAAGCCGATCTGCAGTGTCTGCCAGATGGAGTGTTGCCAGGACACAAGCCGCCTGTGCGACGTCACGTTCGACGGCTGGGAAAAGGTCCGAATGGGTCTCCACCAACGCCTTCAGATCTTCCCATCGGCTCTGCCTGGAAAATAGGTGGAAGCGCATCATTATGGTGTCGGATGAAAGCTCCAGGCGCTCAATGAGTGGACCAGCTTCCTCCACCGCCTCCAACTCCAGTAGAGCCGCAGCAAGCTTTTCGACCAGAACTAGTTCGTCGGGAAGTGCGTCAACGGCTTGTCGGCCCACCTCCGCAGCCGCCTCCAACTGACCGAGTAGACGCTTGGCCAGCATCAGATTGGCGGGGACATGTAAAGCCTGCGCCTGAACCATGGTCGGCGCCTTCAGAAGCTCGCTCCATCGCGCGTCCAACATACGTGAAGCGAAAACAAGACTGCTTTCCTGCTCGGGGGTCAGGCGGTAGCCGAATTGGTAACCGCTCGCCGAGACGACCCGCTCTATCAGTACATCCGCGTAGGCTTCCTGGGCGAACCGGTTGTCCGGGTAGGATTTGTGGGTTCGCTCTGCAGCTTGATACCAGTTCTCCTTGTCATCGCGCTGCAAATAGAAACGCGCCAAGGCCAGCATAACTTCCAAACCACTATGGGTAGGCTCGGGCACGTGGTCTAAGGGGGCGGTAATGGTCGGCATTGCATGCATGCCCTGGATGAAGTAACCGGCAACGCCGACATTTTCCGGATCTTTGCTCAGCGCGCTCTCACAAAACGCCTTCAGCGCATCCCAGTCTCCCTGGATCAGCAGACCCAGCGCTTTATTGGCTTGTGCCTTCGGATTCAATGGGTCGTAGTCGAGGGCAGCGATAAATCCGGATGCCGCTTTTTCCGGATCCCCGAGCGCGTATTCACAGTTTGCAATATTGGCTTCAATCCGAAACTTGATCCTGCCCGAGGCACCTTTTTGAGACTCTCGCAGATCGTTCAATAAACGCCGCGCCTCTTCCGGCGCGGTCTCTATCATTTGTGCGATCTGTGTGATCTGGCGGTCGACCACATCTTCAACCGCTTCGGCGGCGGAATTGGTGGTCTCGACCTGCATACGGATCAACTGCAGGTCCGATCGCATGGCCGTCTGCTGGACCAGCAACTCTTCGCTGATCTCCTCAATCCGGTCGCCCTGTCCTGAATGTGATGGATCAAATGCGTTGCGCGCTTTTGGGTGTCGGCCAATCAGCCGCTCAAGCGACCCCCACCCCATGACGCGGATCTTTAGGGGGATACTCCGTTCCTTACTGGCCGATTGTGACAGCTCCAAAGCTGCAGACTGAACCTCCGGATCATCCGGCGCTGTTGTGCAAAGGATGTACTCGGACAAGAGAGGTTTGAACCTGAGCGCCTTTTTGACTTCTGCACGCAGCTCACTTTCGTCAAAGGTCTTCCCATCGCCCTTGAGCTTGCACTGAATCCCGACAATGCGATTGGGATCGTCCTCACGCAAACCGGTCAGATCCACGCCATATTGCGCTTTGCCGCGACGGCCATAGGTCTGCACATTCGGGTCGTGCAACTCACACTGCCACAATATCTCATTCGCCCATTCAAAGACCTGCTCTGTCAGTGGCTTTAGGACTTGGCTATGTTGGTATTCGGACATTGTGGTTTCTCAAAACGATATGTGACCTCTACGCAAAGTGCATTAGGGGGAAACAACTAGAGCCGGGCTCAGCTTAGTCCCAAAGGTTTGAATTCAGTAGAGCCACGACAGCTGCGTTTCTCTATCGGGAATCAGGTTCGCCTGAGCATTACATCAGCTAGAAGAGATTGCTATTGCTGCGGAAAACAGAGACCTATCGATAGCGCCATCGTGAAAAGGCCGGGAAACTCTAACCGGCGATGGTCCATACTAGGGCTTCAGAGCACAGTTGCCACAGACTCTCCATTCAAATGCGGGACCATTTGGGGCTCCGGTCACTGAGAACACCTGTATCTATTGGGTTTTCTGTGGATTAATTGCTCCAAGCCACGCCGACCCCCGGGGCACCATCCGGTAGCGTCCCATCAGATGGTGTAATTCGTGCACGCCGTCTTGGGTGCAGTCATAGGTTCAGCTGCCCACGCCGGACAGGCTGAGAACTGGGTTATCGACG
>JGI24723J26617_10001499_pt1 | contig 20564 bp, 15 predicted proteins | sample Cruoilmetagenom6_FD_26617 | JGI IMG/M metagenome (IMG submission 26617)
TATTCCACCAGAAAAAGAGAGGTAATCATAGGTGTAATTAAAAAAATCTTGTTCTCCAGTACCTGTTAATACACTGTTATCGTAGGCTGTTTGTTCGTCTTGATCTAATCCGCCAGACTGGTTAATCGGAGCAAAACGATCCTTAGCTCCTTTGTGTTTAATCCGTGCGAAGCGCAGGCCTAGATCTGCCGACAAGCGATCATTAAATTCGTAGCGATCATGAACAAACAAAGCGCTATGGCTAGTTGTAGCCGAAGCATTAACATAAAACAGCCCTCCATAATTACTCAGTCCCGTCTCATCAGACAAGGCCAAAACGGGTTGGTTAGGATTTTCAAGGGTCACTTGTAGCATGGTGGGGTTTGGCGCATAGGTAGCATAGGCAAAACTACCTTGCGTAAAGACGTCAGCCTTTGAAATCGCCAAGGCTCCCCCAAAACTCAACCGATGGGTAGTCCATTTTTTATGCAGCGTAATTTGGTTCATCCATTCGTTTGCCGTATTGTATTTAACCCAGGCTGACGTTCCCATCAAGGCGTCATTTGGCAAACGACCGTCTGTTAAATAGGTCGCTGGTCCACCTACGAGGGTTGCACTATTATCAATTCGTGCAATTTCTTCCTGGTTGTTTGCAGCTCTAAACACCACCTGACCTACAGGAAAATCGGCACCACTGATAAAATAACCTAGGGGATTATTAATAGAGACAAAGGCATTGCTAATAGACGTTTGCCAGTCGGCTATTTGATCTGAATATTTACTGTTGATATTCACATTCCACTGCGCACCTAGGTCGTGCGAAAAATTAAATCCAAGCGTAAAAACCTTGGCGTGCACCCCATTTCCCGGATTAAAGGTGCGGTTCTTTTCAACATTTCTTCCATCAGGAATATGGCCTTCAAATCCGGGCATTAATAAAGCACTGGTGTTAAAATCTTGTCCAAATGCCGCCACTGGGTCATTCCAATTTGTAGCAGCAACGCCCGTATAGCGGTTGGTATAATCATTTAAATATTTTAAGTGGAGCTTAAAAAAGCCTTTATTGCTGTGCTTGGTTAGGTTTGCCTTGAGTTGTCCGCCTTTACTAAAAGTGAAATCAGTATTCCGTGCCCCCTCATCAACACGATAATGCCCGCCCACCGCATAGAACCAATCTTGCGCCACAGGTCCGCTTACGTACCCATCCATCCTAAAAGAAGCATTCGTATCACCTTGGAGGCCTCCCCCCACCTCCAATTCCCCTTTTTGGGTAGCACTTCCTTCGCGCGAAATAAAGTTATATACTCCCCCAGGAGCATTGGTAGCACTTATTGCCGCATTCCCGCCCCGCAGAGCTTCTACTTTTTCCGTCATTAGATCGCTGCGATGAAAAAGGTCAGGTGAGTAATATGAGTGTTGCACTAAACTTACAGGGAGTCCATCCTCTTGCAGTCCGACATAATACCACCCTAAATCATCCTGCGCAGAGGCAGAAATTCCTCGCGACGTAACTCGCGTAAACACGTCACCCGCTGCTAGATCAATAGTAAGTCCCGGAACCCCTTGCAAAAGTCCAGCAGTGCCACTAAAGAAGTTGTTCTGCAATTGCGCTGACCGTAGGGTGGTTATGGTATTGCCCGAGTGCAACTGCCGTTGGGTGGCTGTAGATCCGGTGAGTACTATATTATCTAGATTGAGCACATCGTCTTTCATGATAATAACAAGCTGTTGCAGTTGCGAGGTAACTTGTAGGGCTTGATGATAGGTTTTAGCCCCCAAATAGGTTATGGTGATGCTATAACTTCCTTGATCAATAGAGTCAAAAGAAAATTGTCCTTTACGGTCTGTAACCCTGAAATGGTTTCCCGGATTTACGGTAACGTGTGCATTGACCACGGGCTGTTGCATTTCATTAACAACTGTCCCTGACAATTGTTGTGCATACATTGACATACGCATGGTGCAGCCCAAGCAAATGGTTATAACACAAATGGTACGGACAATTGTAGCGAAGCGTTTCATTTAGCAAAGTAAAAATTAGGGGTAACCAACAACGGTTTGTTAGAACCCGATAAAGATAGTTTATTGCCGATAAAAAACAATTCCATTGACCGTGCAATTGGCCGGACTTAAAAGTTAAAGCAGGAGTGATGTATGCGGCGGTTGCGGTGGATGTGAAGATAAAACTTGAGGTTTAGAAGCATAGAGCGGATAAAAAAAAACCGACTATCCGTGCAGACAGTCGGTCACATGCTCCCTCTTTCAACGCTTGTATACGGGATTAAGAAATTTGTTTACTAACGCAAATTACTTATTGATTCAAATACGTTGAAACAGCCGCATTACGCGCACTCACATGATTTTTTAGGATATTAATTGCGGTTTGAAAATCTCCGGCATTCGATAAAAACGAATAGCCAGGAAGTTCTGTTGTTGCATACGGTTCTAGTAAGTTGGCATACGAATCGTATTTCGCCTGCATTGCTTCAACTGTAAATACCGTAGTTACCAGCTCAGCTACATACGCATCGTAGATTGCTTTATAATTATCATCTGCATATAGGTAGCCAATTAAAGGCCAATCAGTTCCATTGATATTTGAAAAATCTAATGCCGCAGCACCTTCCATATTCCCCGTCTGCAAAGCCTCGTTATTATCCCAAGGAATCCACGATAATTTTTCAGTATCAGGGTTTGTATAGAGGAAATAGTTATGGGTCATTCGCCCGTAGGTATCCCAATTTTGAATGACGGTATTTACAGCTAAATAATGTAAAAATCCATCTACATTTAACACTTCTGAGAGCGCTGTTCTCCAGGCAGTGGGGTTGGTAGTTCGATTACTTGCGTGCAAGGCGGTGAACAGCGACTGTATGTCTGTAAAATCAGCCTCATCCTCATTTGTTTTCTTTACAAAAACAGCTTCGGTAAAGCTCCCTTCCTTAAAGCTAGCCCCCGTACCATCTGGCTTATAGAGATTCCCATCATTATCAGAAAACTGGGTGTCAATTACCGTGTCATCCACTTCTTCAACAAGGGTATAAACACCAAAATACACTGGCCCTTCTCCATAATCTACATATACCGTATAAAATGCTGTATGAGAACTAGGCACACCAGCGGCGCTAAAGATATCACTAGCTACTTTTTCTCGTACCAGCGATTTATCGAGATAATTATTTTTTAAACTTAATTTTTTAAAACCGTAAAAGCGCTGGTTGTCAATTTGCGGATACTCATCCTCAAACTCATCAAAATCTAATTTAAACGACAGTTTAAGAATACCACTTTTCCAACTCGATTGCAGGCTAGAATTCCCTTTAAACCTAAGCCCTACACGATACCATTCTTTGCCTTCATAAAAAACTTCGGCTGGAACAAAAATTGGATTTTCATCACTTTCTATCAAGCCTTGACCACCTGGCCCACCTGGCCCACCTGGTCCACCCCCACTACCGCCAAACTCGCCATAGGTAGCTGTCATATCATCAAGCATACTTTGCCAGCGTTCACTGGTCACTACAAGGTCTAAGCGTTTTACCGTATTTTCTGCAAATACTTCGTCGTAATTTGGGTCGGCCGATTTACTATGCGTTTCATCCGTCCAGTCGGTTGCTTCAAAATCAGTATCCTCTACAACAACCATTTCATCAGTTGCTGCGCTGCTATCTTCATCACAAGCCATTAAAAATAGGAACGGGATCAAGAGCACAACATACAAGCGTAATTTTTTCATAAGAATTGTTTTTAAATAGGTTATTCGATGTCAAAGTTGCGCATTACTCGTGTNGTTTTTAACAAAATTCAGTGAACACAGGCGAGAAATCTGTGAAATCCACCTGTATACAAGTTACTGCTTTTGACCTCGCTATAAAACACCTATTTACTCCCCTATATTGCTGTGTACAATACAAAACAAGGTAGGCGCTATACCCCACTAAAACTGTATACATCTGACAAAATTGTTAAACTATTCCTAAAAAATGAATGTTCATTCTTTTTTTTAGTACCTTTGCTCAAGATTTATATACACATGGCTAAACTTCAAAAAAGTATTGATAAACAAAACGCCTTGATTAAGGCCACAATTGAGTTGGTGAACAACAATGGTTTTCACGCCACACCCATGTCGAAAATAGCAAAAATGGCCCAAGTATCACCGGCTACGATTTACTTGTATTTTAAAAATAAGCAAGATCTTGTTAACCAGACCTACCTTCAGGTTAAGGCGGCCTATACGGCCTATGCTTTTGCCACCTACCGTGAAGAGATGTCGGTAGAAGAAGGCTTTAAGGTAATTTGGTATCGCATTGCAGAATTTAAATTTAACGATTGTGAAAACGGATTCTTTTTAGCCCAGTGTGACAACACCCCAATGATAGATGAGGCCAGTAGACAAGAAGGAATACGTCACTTGCAACCCCTACTCGACCTCTGGGAACGAGGTAAAAAATCGGGACTCATTAAACCGGTATCCAATTACCTGTTGTACGCCTATGCCATTAACCCGCTTTCATTTTTAATGCTGACCAAGAAACGAGGAACTTGTCACTTAGATGAGCAGTTCATTGCCGATGCGTATGAAGCGGCTTGGAGCAGTATTAAACTATAAACAAAATTAAACTAGAACAATAATAAGTAGATAAATAAAATGGAATTATTAGATAAATTAAATTGGAGATATGCAGCAAAAGCCATGAATGGTGAAGCTGTAGCACAAGATAAAATAGACCGCATCATTGAAGCAGCAAGACTGGCTCCAACCTCAAGTGGCTTGCAGCCGTTTGAAATCATTGTGGTTACCAACCAGGAAATTAAAGAGAAAATAAAACCTGTAGCGTGGAATCAGTCGGTAATTACTGACTGTTCTCACTTGTTGGTATTTGCAGCCTGGGATACCTATACAGAAGAACGCATCAATAAAATGTTTGATTTAACGAATGAGGTACGCGGCTTTAAAAGTGAAGGTTGGGAAAATTATCGTCAGATGCTACTTAAGGCATATCCTCAAAAATCAAAGGAAGAGAATTTTACTCATGCCGCAAAACAGGCCTACATCGCTTTTGGTTTGGCCATTGCTGCCGCAGCTTTTGAAGGCGTAGATGCCACGCCTATGGAAGGGTTTGAACCCGAAGCCGTAGATGAAATTTTAGGTTTAAAAGAAAAGGGCTTACGGAGTGCTATTCTATTGCCATTAGGCCATAGAGATGCTGAAAACGACTGGTTAGTCAACCTAAAGAAGGTACGGAAATCGACCGAGGATTTCGTCACCGTTGTAGCTTAATTAAGCTTAAAAAATTTAGTAAAACAAGAAAGAAATACCATGAAAATATTAGTTGTATTAACCTCTCATGATACCTTGGGAGCTACAGGAAAGAAAACGGGATTTTGGATAGAGGAGTTTGCCAGTCCCTATTACAGCTTATTAGATCAAGGTGCCCACATCACCCTTGCCACACCTAAAGGAGGTGCCGCACCAATTGATCCAAGCAGCGATACGCCAGAAACCGCTACCAAAGACACTGAACGTTTCCATAACGATCTGGAGGCGCAAGAAAAAGTTGCTAATACCAACGTTTTAGCCACGATGAATGCCGATGATTTTGACGCCGTGTTTTATCCCGGTGGGCACGGGCCGCTTTGGGACTTAGCTAATGACCCCATTTCAAGTACACTCATCGAAAAATTTAACGCACAACAAAAGCCCATAGCTTTTGTTTGTCATGCACCAGCTGCCTTGCAAAATGTAAAAAATCCAGATGGGTCTGCCTTGGTAAAAGGAAAGAAAGTCACAGGATTTTCAAATTCGGAAGAAGCAGCGGTGGGTTTAACAGAAGTGGTTCCGCTATTGGTAGAAGATATGCTAATAGCTCGCGGTGCATTTTATTCTAATGTGGATGACTGGGGCGCTTATGCTGTTCAAGATGGAAATTTAATTACGGGACAAAACCCCGCCTCATCAGCATTGGTTGCCAAAAAATTAATAAACGCTTTACCTTAATTGATTTCCTTTTTTTATGTAGAAGCCTGTAGACGTTCGCGTTTATAGGCTTCTCTTTTAAAAAAAATAAACACTTCAACTAATAAGTGTTAAATAGCTTATGATTAACTAATTAAAATTTATTATAATCTAATTAAACCGACTAATTTTCTACTCCTTAGCGGCACTTTTTTGCCCTTCCGCATGAATACGTTGACCATCCCATTGATGATCGTTTTCTACGATACCTCGTTTTAAATCTGCTTCCAAGAGTTTTTCTTGTTGGGCAATTTCTTCTCTAATTTTAAAGACATACTCCTTCTCATTGTCATTGCCTTGCGCCAAGCGTCGCAAACTTGCCTCATCGTATTTGATAAAATTTTGCGCCTGCCTATGAACGGTATATCTTCTAAAGCCCATCTTATGCAAAACATCACTGGCTAATTTAACCGAGGTTTCTAGGGATTGTCTATAAATATTTTTAACCCCCATATTATACAGGTCATGTGCATCATTATGGTTGCGTGCTCGTACCAACAACTCAACGTTTGGATAGTTATTTTGTACTATGCTCACCAGTTTTTTTGCTGTTTCTTCACTAGCTACAGCAACAATTAGTATATCAGCCTCGGCAATACCAGCCGCTTCCAACAAATCAATTCGCGTCACATCTCCATAATACACTTCAAAGCCCATTTTCCGCAACAAATCAACCTGATTAGAGTCGTAATCAAGAACCGTAGCTTCAATACCGTGCGAACGTAAAAACCGCCCTACGGTACTTCCAAAATACCCAAATCCCGCTAAAATAACCTTTTGCGTTTTCGCAATGTGATCCATGGGTCTTTTTTCAGACTGTTTGGTACCAACTCGTGGCGTGATAAATCGCTCATTGATAATCCAAAATATCGGCGTAAGCGACATAGAAACCGCCGTAACTACCAGCATCATATCGAGTTGTGAACGATCTAATATATTTAACTCAAAGGCAAAAGACAAAAGCACAAAGGCAAATTCACCAATCTGAGCTAAGCCCACTGCCAACAGCAAGCCTTGATCTATCTTTAAGTTGAAAATGCGCCCCACAATTAACAGCACCAATGCCTTAAGCAGAATTACTCCAACTACTAAACTAGTGATCAATAAGGGATTCTCACCGATGACAATAAAATTAATAGATGCCCCAACTGCCATAAAGAAGAGACCAAGGAGCAAGCCTTTAAATGGCTCTAAGGTACTTTCGAGCTCGTGCTTAAATTCGCTCGTTGCTAGCACCACTCCGCCAAGAAAGGCTCCTAAGGCCGGACTCAACCCAACCAATTCCATGAGCAAGGAGATTCCGAAAACGATAAATAAAGCAGATGCCGTTAACAATTCTCTCACTTGGGCTTTCGCTACTTTTCGCAACATGGGAACGATTAAAAAACGACCCGCTACCACTACCGTCACCACAGAAGCAACAATAGCCAAGGCTTGAAAACCCAGCGGTAAATTCTCTAGCAAATTAACTTGTAGCTCCGCCTCGTGTTCTTGTGAAACCACCGCACCATCTGTGTTAGACATCAGTGGCAATACAGCCAGCATGAGGATTACAATAATATCCTGAAAAAGTAAAATTGAAAAAGACGAGGTCCCCGAAGTAGTATGCATCAACCCTTTTTCTTTAATGGTTTGTAAGACAATGGCTGTTGACGATAAAGCAATGGCCATAGCAATAGTAATAGCAACTTGCCAATCGTAGCCCATTGCACGCAAGATTAAAAACGCCAAACCAGTGGTTAACACCACCTGAATTCCACCCATTCCAAGAATGGTTTTACGCATCTTCCAGAAATTCTTTGGTTCTATTTCAAGTCCAATAAGAAACAACATCATCACCACACCAAACTCCGCGAAATGAAGAATATCATCTCCCCCTTCCCCTACAAACCCAAGAACATAAGGTCCAATAATGACTCCCCCAAAAATATACCCCAATACAGCACTTAGTCCAAGTCGCTTGGCTAGCGGCACGCATACAAGGGCCCCTGCAAGAAAAACGATGGCAACAAAAAGAATACTTCCACTCATTAGCTTACGATTGTATTAATGCAACTGCTTCATTGAGAAAAGCGAGCTGCTCAGGTTGAATTAAGCTGTCAGTATGTTGAAGAAAATGTAATAACTTCCTGTACTGCACTTCGTATTGTGCCAAATCCTTCGCGTCCATTTGCACCGTTCCCATGACAGCAAAAGGGGGAAGATAATGCATTCCACATAGTTTGGCGGTTTGCTCAAAAGGCTTTAAAAATTCATGAAAGGAACATTGATGCATCCCATCTTGACAATAATTTTGCAATGAACTTCCCGTGGTAATGGCATTAAAACACCATTTTCCTTCAAGGGCATTCCCTCCGGGCCCGTATGCCCATCCAAATTCAAGGACTAAATCAATCCACTGTTTCATGAGGGGCGGACAGCTATACCAATAAAATGGATGATGCCACACAATTATGTCATGCTGTTTAAGCAACTCCTTTTCAGCATCAATATCAATATTAAAATCCGGATATCGCTCATATAAATCATGAAACGTAAGCCCATCCATCTCAGGTATATTCTGGAGTAACGCCTTATTAGCCCTGGAAAACTCGTATTTGGGATGTGTAAAAAGAAGTAGTATTTTTTTCATAGCACAAAGATAAAATAATTTCTTGCCGATACTACCCCTTAGCGGACTGCGTATCCCGTTGTGAAGAAAATCCAAACCTCCCTACCCCCTAGAATCAATACCACAAAAAGGGATTTGATACAGTAGCTATCACATAGCATGGCGACCAAGTTTGGCTCAACACAATTAAGCAAGATCAACTGACCTAGCCCTAGGGATCCGACCTAAAAGGTATTAAAAATGTAGCCGCCATTTGTCATTGAGCTGTTCCCTAAAAATTATCGAGGTACCACCTAGAAACCCTACGGAGCATACGCTCCAAATTCTACCAAATGCAAGCCGGGATTCGCACTGTTACTCAGTAACTTTAGTTTTAAATAACGTGCTTTAATTGGCTCAATAGTAGTTATTTGCCCCTCAGGAGTACTCTTGATTGTATTTTGACTTTGATCAACCACTTGCGTCCAATGTTCCTTATCATCACTCACGGAAATGGTGTAAGTATAATAGCGCCAACCATCCCAAAAAGTAACCACCTTAAACTGGGCAATTTCCATGGCTGCTCCTAAGTCAACAACAACCCAATTGTTTCCATTGGTATGTGCTCCCCAATGATCCCAGCGACTAATTTTTCCATCGACCGCCAGCGACGGATTTCCCCCTTCATATGCGTTAGAAGTTTCAATGTGCTTCCCAGTGGTCAAACTTTCACTTATCAGCAATTGCTCATATTCTTCACTTCGCACCCCACCGTACGGCTTACCGTCTGCCGTAAATTGACGCGCTTTTAAAACGCTGGAATTTTTAATGGTAAACGGATGGGTGTATCGGGTCATTTTGGGACTTGGATTTGCACCGTTCAGGCTGTAATATATTGGGAGCGTATTAGGAGCAGTCAAGCTAACTTGCATGCTGTCTGAAAACTTATGCTTCTCCCAGCTCCCCACCTGATTAGCTGTAATTAAGCCTTCAATCTCAAAACGGACAGGCATCAAGGTGTAATTTCGCAAAACAGGCAGACCAAACGGCTCCCCCTCTTTAAACGCTTGAATAACTAGCGGACTCGACGCTGTTAATTCAAGGGGAGACTGTACTAACGCACTCTGCTGGGTTGGCATTTTACCCGTAGTGGTATACCGAAGCTCAATATCAGGATAGTGCGGGGTAATTTGTAGGGTTAAACGCTGATCAAACCACATGTCTTCACTAAAATTAGGTTCAATACGGGTGGGATAATACAATCCTTTTTCTTCAAGATCAAATGGAAATAAGGCCTTAACTAAGGTAGCTTCTTGTAGGGTAACGCGTTGCTGATGCGCTTCATAGTCAGCTGTTGCTGTACCCCACAAGACTTCACTCATCGCTGCAAGTCTCTTTTTTAACGAACTAAACGCTTTTTCCTGCCGTTGTTCCCAAATCTCCATAGATGCTCCCATAAGTTGCTCCCCTTGCTCCGCCATCAATGGAGCTTGGGTGCTACGTGTTTCAGACCCTCTCCATTCGGTTTCTCGCCATTGATAGATTGCTGACGGACTCCACTTTCTATTATTCACAATATATAATGGCTGCCATGATGCATTTATTAACGTAAAACCATCATCCATCATTTGCTGTGGTGTATATTCGCCGGGCTGCCAATTCATAATAACAACATCTTTTGGAATCTCTACCGCTCCTTCCCGTGCAAATCCATTCCATAACACCGGCGTTCGTCCTTGCGCTACAACCATCCGTGTAGTCCGTGCTAAAAAATGACGATACAACTCCTCAACCGACGCAAGTTTGTGTTGTTTAAGATAACGCTGCACATGCGGATCTTCTTCAAAACCATCAGCAAATACCTCATCACCTCCTAAATGTATGTAAGGACTGTGTGGAAAAGCAGCAGCAACCTCGCCAATTATAACTTCCAAGGCCGCATACACAGCTTCTTTTCCCATATTTAAAGTGTACGGGTTTCGCTGCACCTCATCCAAGCCAAACAACGCAGGCATGCTCCGAATAAATCCGCTGCTGTGACCTGGAATATCAATTTCCGGCACCAAGGTAACGCCACGCTCGTGTGCATAGTGATTTAGCACAGCTAAATCAGCTAAACTATAACTATTTTTAGAGGCTAACTTAGGAAAGCGTGTACTAGGAAACGTAAACAAGCCGTCGTCTGTTAAATGTAATTGAAGGTAATTTATCTTATACCAACTACACAAATTGATAACCTGTTTTATGGTACCCACCTCATACCAGGAACGCGAAACATCTAGCATAACCGCGCGGTACGGATAATTGGGCTGATCTTTAATTGTTATATAGGGAAGTTTTTGTTGCTCAACGAGCTGAAGCATTGAAGTTATTCCGTGCGCAACCCCCGCATAAGACCCACCCGTGATTTCCACACCACTAGCGTCAATGACAAGGGTATAAGCTTCCCGCGCTAAGCGCTGATCTTCGCGCAAGCGCAATGCGATTTTCTGGGCGGTAGGATCTGAACCCAAAAGCACCGGGTGAAAATCACGTAGCAATGCCGACACCCCTAATAATGAATCATTTGAAGCTTTAAGCTCAACGCCATTTCGCAGGTCAAGCTGCCCAGCAGCTGGAACGAACTCTTGCGGCGTGGGTACGAGGGAAATAGTTGATTGAACCTCCCTAGGCTGACATGCCACAAGGGTTAGGATAAGAAATATGCCGTACACAAACTGTGTTTTGACCAAAGAAATTTTCATACGATTTAATTTGCCTTAAAGGTAAAAATTAAATCGACGTCCAATCTATCATCAATCAACAATATGCAAGCACTTAGGATTTAGGCGTAACCTCTTTAATGACCCCTCTATAACTAATATAGCTGCGTTGCGAACTGTTCACATCAACCGTAGTAGTATGATTTGAAAAAACATGCACAACTACATCAAAACGTTCTTGCTTATTAGAGATACTAAAATTAATTTCAATCTTCTTTTTATGATCATCGCTTTCGATGGTTAAGTTTTCAGCCTTTCCACTAAACTCTATACCTCCATTTGCACCACTTCCATAACCGGTTCCAGTGTAACGCTCGCCAAAGAAGGGTAAATCTGCCGTAACAGAATCATTTTTAAATTTTAGAAAATTCGGATTTGTAGTAAGCTCTACCGGCCCCAATTTAGTCGCCGTAGCGCGATAAGCAGAAAAGTCAAAATTCCCNCTANTCACAAGTTCATTAATCTCATTAAATTGTACATCCTTTTCCGCTTTTTGAACGNAATTTAGTTGACTGCCACAACTCAACATTAAAAGACTCAGCAGTAGCACACCTATTCTCATGACTATTGATTTTAAATTAACAGTATATTATACCCAAGTAAAGCTACAAAAATCATTCCATCTTTACAAACACATTCAACTTTACAGAAGCATAAATCGGCACCCCCTAAAACAACAATTGTTTTAGTGCTACTATTTTGATTATCCGTAATTTAAGCAACTTTACCTAAAGTTATTTAATGTATGTGACCAATCGGTTTACCAGCTACTTATAATGCAAAACGGTAGGTCGCTTTAATCAAAAAGATGTTTTGAGGGGTTGCATCACCAAAGACGGCATCATTAAGGCTGTGTACTAATTTATCTTGCGGATTTCCGAGTTGAGCCACATCTTGAGACCACACTACATAGACTTCCGACCCAGGTAAATACTCCCATCGAACCACTAAATTTGATCGAAATTGCACCACTGAAAAGTTTGGATTTCGAACATAGTAATCCACTTGACTATCCCTATTTTCATCTATTTCATACTGATTATTAATGAGGTCAATCTGCGTGTCATCATAGGCAACAAACCGATCGTTAAATTCACTTGCGGTTGGATTACTAATTCTTTTAAATTGATTGTATTCCCCCTTTGAAATAAAGGGTTGCCCCCAGTATTGAATGGTTAAATTGGGATTAATAGTATAATTGAATCGCACAGACATACTCAAGGTTTCTTGATCTAATTTTGCATTTAGATATCTAGGAAGGGTGCCATACCAAAGGTTATCTACAAACTGTAGTTTGTTTTTATAGCGTTGGTATTCGGAACCAACCGACAAACTAAATGAATTAAAAGGTTGGTAGCTCACTTGAAAAGCAGTGGTATATGAATTAGACGATTGGTCAAATGCCATGCCGACACGTTGGGAAAAATTAAAACGCAATTTTTTTCTAAAATCTGTATTTATCCAAATATTTGCTGATGACTCTGGCGACCATTTAAGTCGCGGACCACCCCGCAATGCCGTTGTACTAAATTGGATAGGCGCATAATCTAAACTCATACCCGATTGCCAGTTATTGAGCCATGTTTGATTGCTATTGGTATTAAACATTTGACTGTTAAAATTGCCTTGAAAATCCATCACACTCCAATGATTATAATTAATCTGATATCTTCTAAAGAGCGTATTGGGTTTTAACGACTGATAGCCCACCCACGCATAATGCCTAATATCATCCGCTTGACGCATAAATCCTAAATCATTCAACTCTAATTCTGGGGAGCGCCAAGTGGCCCCAGTTTCAAATTTCCAATGCCCATTTCCTACCTTACCCAGTTGAATATTTCCACCCGTTCCAGATAAACTCGTTTTATTTGGATCAACAGTAACATGATCAGCGTCTATCCGCTGAAATAAATGTCGTATAGACCGTTGGGTGTGACTAATTGCCAAAGTACTTCCCGCTACGTGACTATACACCATCCTTCCTCCCACGTACCAATCGCGATCATTCCACTGATGTTTAAAATCAACCCCAGCGGTATACCCCGCACGGTGTAAAAAATCTAAGTGATCTGGCAAACTTTCACGATTGGTTGCGGTAAATATTCCTCCCACATACGTCTGTTGTTCATTAAAATCTTTCTGTACCCGTGCTACAAAGTAGTTGGTCAGTGGTTCTACCATTTCCCTGCGTCGTCCTCCAGGCTCATCAATATTAGCATGCTCTTTTCCGGTAATGCTTTCTAAGATCCCAATAGACCATCCTCCCTTGGTTTTACCGCTAAATTTAGCAGCCCCAAGAATGTTTGTATTTTCAGGCAAATCTATAAATGCTCCGTTAGGGGTGTTGGGATACCCCTGAGGACTCCTTCCAATCCGTCTTGAATAAAATAAATTATCAGAACCAAAGGTGTTTCCCGCTTCAGATCCAGACACTTGATAATTAAATATGTTGTTATTTTCTATAAAAAAAGGGCGCTTTTCTTCAAAGAAAATTTGAAAGCCATCTAAGGCTATAGCCGATGGATCTGCTTCCACTTGTCCAAAATCTGGATTAATCGTCAAATCTAGAGTTAAATCATTGGTAATTCCAATTTTTGCATCTAAGCCTCCTGCTAAACTTAAATCTGACCCGTCTTGAAACGGATTCATGGGTTCTGCCTCATAGGTGCGTAATTTTCCCACAACATAAGGTTGTATCTCTAATTGACGCTGCGGCTTTAAGTTTTTTAAGCCCCGTAATTCACCAAACGAACTCACCCACCCAGGGGCATCCGCAGGCATTCGTTGCCACATGGATCGTTCTTCAGCTCTAAAAAATCGGCGGGTTGATTGAAACCCCCATACCGCATCTTCCGCAGAAGCAAATTTTAATTGACTTAGTGGAATCTTCATTTCAGCGGTCCACCCCTGCTCATCAATTTGCGCCTTGGCATACCAAATAGGATTCCAACTTGCATCCCAGCTATTACCATTATTAGACACAAACTCATCCCCTTTGACACTGGCCGCAGAGATAGTAAAAGAAAAAGCGGTCCGCTTATCGTTATAACTATCAATATTAATCTCAACCCAATCCCCTTCAAACTCATCCCTTCGCGATAAGCGGTCTACAATTTTAGAAGGTTCTTCATCATAACATCGAAAACCGATATAAAGAAATTTTTGATCATAGAGAATTTTAAATTTTGTTTGGTAGGTTGGTGGGGTATTTTCATCAGGGGTATTTTCAATATAATCTCCCGACCAAGGTACAAGATCCCAACTCGAATCGGTAAGCACTCCATCAATCACCGGAGCATTCGTGCTTAGTACGGGTTTTGTGGTGTAAACGCGCTTTACTACAATAGAATCAGTTTGTTGAGCAAACGCAGCACACTGCGCGAAACACAAGACAAAAGTCAATCTTAAACGTAAGAACATAGGTAGGTAGTTTGGATTTGGATATCAATTAAAAGACTGTTTTACAATTAGTTTGTTACACACTTCTCCTCCTACCCCTATCGCTCCAAAGGCAATCTCCATGCTTTCTTGCGAATGGAACGCTATAACAAACTTATTTACAGTAAGTTAACTCGTCAATGCCTCATTGCGCATGTCTGTTATTTTTTTAGCACGTAGTTGCCACCTCCAGTAATCGCTAAACACAGAAAAGCAACTAAGTACAACCAAGCCTTTTCTTGCACCCCAAAAGCATCCTTTAAATGCACAAAAAATAGCGCAACCACCATGGTCATAATTACAGGAATTACGGCGTATCTTACCTTATAGCCAATGATAATCAGCACTGGAGCAAGAACTTCTCCCACTAAGGCCAAGATTAAACTCGCTAGCATACCAATTCCCAAGGGGTCGGAAAACTTAAAGGGTTCTGCGGTAAGTAAACTCAATTTAGGAATACCATGGGTAAGCATCATGGCAGAAAATCCAACCCGCAGGAGTAACAACCCCACGTCGATTTGTTTGTTTTTCATCTATTTATAGGTTACGGTTAGTGTATTCAAATATATAGAATTAACCCAAACGAATTGCTTTCTAAGGTCTTTTCGTATAAAAAAACTGGACTGCTTTAGACTCCATTTAAGTTAGCGTGGCGGAATTAAGAGGCAGGATTGTCAGGGATTAATTCCTCAAAATCAACTTCCAGTTCCTTCTGAATATGATGAATCTGCTGAAGTTCACTTGGTAAAACCAAGGCTATGGCTTTTCCTGTCTTGCCCGCTCGTGCCGTACGACCACTACGATGGGTGTAATAATTTAGTTGTTCAGGCAGTTGGTGGTGAATCACAAAACTCAAGTCTCTCACATCAATGCCTCGTGCAGCTACATCGGTAGAAATTAAAATTTGCAAGCTTTTATTTTTAAAGGCTCGCATCACCTTATCGCGTTCTTTTTGCTGCATATCACCCTCTAACGCTCCCACCGAAAACCCTTCATCTTGCAAGTCACGAAACAGGCGTTGTGCACCCAATTTTGTTCGTACAAAAATAATTCCGCGCTCCTCACCAAAGCCTTCCAACACACGCACTAAGGCATTAAATTTATTCTTGAGATGCGTAATAAGGTATTGATGTTTGATATTGGGGTTGATTTTCTCACGATCATTGAGGGTAACTTTAACTGCGTTGGGCGACATATAGTCTTTCACAATCCGTTTAATTTCTTCAGGCATGGTAGCTGAAAACAACCACGTTTGTCCCACATTCTTCGTTTCACGTAAAATTTGATCGAGTTCCTGTTTAAATCCCATGCTCAACATCTCATCGGCCTCATCTAAAACTAGCGTTCGTATGGCTGAAATATTAATTGCGTTGCGCTCCATCAGATCAATTAAGCGTCCAGGCGTAGCAACCACAATATGCGTAGGTCTTTTTAATGCCGCCATTTGAAGGTCAATTTTTTCACCGCCATACACTCCTTCTACAAATATTTTATGCTGGGTGTATTTGGTGAATTTAAAGAGTTGCTTTTTTATTTGCTGCACCAATTCTCGTGTAGGTGAAAGAATTAAGGCTTGNATTTCAGCTTTAGACGGATCTATGCGATGCAAGATGGGCAACCCAAACGCCGCTGTTTTGCCCGTACCCGTTTGTGCTAATCCCACAAAATCTGTTTTTTTTGATAATAAAACGGGAATTGTTTCTTGTTGTATTGCTGTAGGTACGACAATATTTAGCTCGGCTAAGGCCTTTTGATAGGCTTTTTTGACTCCTAAAGATTCAAAGGTTGACATGTGTATTTAATTTAGTCTACAAAGGTAGCCTTTTCAAGTGGCAACTAACAAACTCTTCAGGAGATTGTAGGCTTCCCTTTCTTTTTATAGGGGCGAATAATTAATCCTAAGGGCTTGTCGTATGTAAAGTAATTAGACATCCAATCATAAAGTGCAACAAACTTATTTCTAAAACCAACTAAGGACATTATATGAATAAACATCCACACCAGCCATGCAAAAGTGCCTTGGAATTTCCATTTGGGTAAATCTACTACTGCTTTCTTTCTTCCAATGGTAGCCATTACGCCCTTATTTCGATACACAAAAGGAGTCATCTCCTGGCCTTTGATGAACCGAAGGATATTTTTTGAAAGTAACTTTCCTTGTTGTTGCGCCACAGGAGCTAGCATGGGCAAGCCTTTCGGCGATTCTTCTGTAATACAAGCTGCTACGTCACCTATAGCAAAAATCCGTTCCGTTTTCATCACCTTATTATAGGCGTCTACGGCGATTCTATTTCCGGCAACAATCGCCTCCCTAGGCAGTCCGTCAACAGGAGCCCCTTTTACCCCTGCGGTCCAAACAACCGTATCTGTTTTAAAGGCATCCTGATTTTCAACATTCAAATAAGATCCGTCATAGGAAGCCACTCGGGTATTTAAAAAGACATTCACACCCAACCCCTTAAGATAGGTCAATGCTTTGGCCGAGGCTATTTCAGACATGGCTCCCAATAACTTTGGAGACGCTTCATATAAATTAACCTCCATTTTAGTAAGGTCTAAATCAGGAAAATCTTTAGGAATAACAAACCGTTTCATTTCTGCTAATGCTCCAGCTAATTCAATTCCCGCAGGACCTCCCCCAACTACCGCAACACTAAGAATTTTATCAACCTCACCATGCTCTTGGGAAACTAAGGCTTTTTCGAGGTTTTGAAAAATTGAACTNCGCATGTTNAAAGCGTCNGGNATGGACTTCAAAGTCAATAAAGAATCCTTTACCTCATCAAAATTGAAGTAATTTGTTGTACTCCCAGTGGCGAGAATTAAATAGTCGTAGTTAAAATTCCCCACCGACGTTATAATTTCTCTATCCTCTGCGGCGATACGTATAACATCTGCCATCCTCACGGAGATATTCTTATACCCTCTAAATATTCGCCGTACTGGATAGGCAATACTGTCTGGCTCTAAACCGCCGGTAGCTATTTGGTACAGTAAGGGTTGAAAATTATGGTAATTATTCCTATCAATCAGAAGAACGTTGACAGGTTTGTTTTTAAACGATTTCGCCATGCTTATGCCAGCAAATCCAGCGCCAATGATGACTATAGTTGGTCGATTTTCCATCGTGAAAAGTTGTATTGAATACACCTAAGAATTAGTAAAGCCTCTGTCGAAATAGCTTTTAAAAACTTACGTTGATTGCGTCAATAAAGTTACAAAAATTGCCTGTATTCACTCCTACTAAATTAAAGGAAAAATCGAAAATATCCGCGCACATGAAATTTGATTTTGTTACTTTTACAGCCTTATGCAGAACCATCAATTTACCTTAACTAAGGATCAAGAATTTATCCCACTTAATAAATTATTGCAAGTAATGCAACTTGCGCAGACCGGTGGGCATGCAAAAATTTTAATTTTAGATAAGGAAGTACGCCTAAATGGCAGTATAGAATTACAAATTCGAAAGAAAATTAGAGCGGGAGATCAAGTGGTCGTGGGAACGCATACCATTGTGGTGAGTGCCGCTGAGTAAGAACGAACAATGTGCTGTGCTAGGTGAACACCTAGTTAAGATAGGATTAAATAAGTAAAAATTAGGCACAAAAAAAGAGCCGATCAATGATGAGCTCTTCTTAAAAAGTTTAAGCGTATATGTTAAATTACTTTTACATTCACTGCGTTTAATCCTTTTTTCCCTTCTGTTAAATCAAATTCAACGGCATCGCCTTCGCGAATCTCATCGATTAATCCAGAAATATGGACAAAATGTTCTTTGTTTGAACCTTCTTCTGTGATAAATCCAAATCCTTTGGTTTCGTTGAAGAATTTTACTGTTCCTGTACTCATTATAAAAAATTTATTAATTAAAGTGCAAAGATAGCTCCAATATATTGAATAATAGGGTTTTTATAAAGAAAATGATTAAAAGCCACCTATATTTGCCAGAAAAGCCTCGTATGCACCCGTCAAATTTTCATCAAGCTGATTACGATTTCTTAGCACTCATCAAGGCTTACCCCCGATTGGCTCCATTTGTAACCTCGACTAACAACCAACACAAAACTATTGATTTTCACGACCCAAATGCAGTATTAGCTTTGAATTCAGCCCTTTTAAGCCACCATTACAAGATTGAAAATTGGGAAATTCCGCCTAAATACCTCTGTCCCCCCATCCCAGGTCGCGCCGATTATTTACATCATTTACACGACCTCTTAGGCGCGTCAACAACTAAACACCCGCTAAGGGGTTTAGATATTGGTACGGGTGCAAATTTCATTTATCCACTGTTAGGAGCGCAACTGTTTGGCTGGCATATGACCGGTGTAGATATTGATAAAATTGCATTTGACAGCGCCACTAATAACAAACATAACAATCCGCAGTTAGGCGCTTTGTTAGCACTTCGCTTTCAAGACAATCCGGGTGCGATCTTTAACGGCATCATTAATCCGAACGAGCGTTTTGATTTTACCATGTGTAACCCACCTTTTCACGCTTCCGCGGAAGCTGCTCGAAAAGCTTCGCAACGCAAACTGCGCAATTTGAATCAACAAGACGGTGGTTCGTTAAATTTTGGTGGCATGCCCAACGAGTTGTGGTGTAACGGAGGAGAATTGCTTTTTATAAAACGCATGATAAAGGAATCGGTTCAGTTTGCCAAGCAAGTAGGGTATTTTACCACCTTGGTTTCCCAGGAAGCGCATCTAGCACCGCTAGAAAAATTACTGCGTAAACGCGGCGCAAACATGCAACGCATTAACATGACGTTAGGCCATAAAAAAAGTCGTTTATTAGTGTGGAATTTCATCGAGAAATCTGATGAAAAATAGTAATTTGCGCAACCAAATTAAGAACTTACGTGAAAGTATGTATTGCCGAAAAACCAAGTGTAGCACGTGAAATTGCTGCGGTCTTAGGAGCAAATACCCGACATGACGGGTACTTTGAAGGAAACGGATATGCCGTAACCTATACGTTTGGACACCTCTGTACGCTTTATGAACCGAGCGACTACAAACCACATTGGAAAAGCTGGGACCTCAATAACCTTCCCATGTTGCCAGAAAAATTTAAAACAAAGGTGGTAGACAATGAGGGAATACAAAAACAATTTGCCATTGTAAAACGCCTATTTGACCAAGCAGTAGAGGTGATAAATTGCGGGGATGCCGGTCAAGAAGGAGAGCTCATTCAGCGATGGGTAATTGATCAGGCCGCTTACAAAGGACAGGTAAAACGCTTGTGGATTTCTTCCCTTACAACCGAAGCCATAAAAGAAGGGTTTCAACACCTTAAACCGGCAAGTGATTACGACCAACTGTATTACGCAGGGTTCTCTAGGGCCATTGGAGATTGGCTTTTAGGTATGAATGCCACCCGATTATACACCGTAAAGCACGGTGGATACAAGCAAGTACTCTCAGTAGGAAGAGTACAAACACCAACCTTAGCCATGCTTGTACAGCGCTATAAGGAAATTGAAAATTTTATTCCCCAACCCTACTGGGAACTACAAACCACCTATCGTGATACCTTATTTAGCTACGAGGAAGGGCGGTTTTTAGAAAAAGAAAAGGGACAAGCCCTAGCGGATCAGGTGCAGCAACATGAATTTGAAATAGTCTCTACGAAAAAAAAGAAGGGAACAGAATATGCCCCNAAATTATTTGATCTTACGGGACTNCAAGTGTATTGTAATACGAAGTTTGGCTACTCTGCCGACGAAACCTTAAAGATGGTTCAGAAACTTTATGAGTCAAAAGTA
>JGI24723J26617_10001505_pt1 | contig 20525 bp, 19 predicted proteins | sample Cruoilmetagenom6_FD_26617 | JGI IMG/M metagenome (IMG submission 26617)
GATGTCATGCTGATGGTGTTCGACGAGCCGGCGGCTGTGGCGGGGGTCTTCACCACCTCGAAGTGCCCCTCCGCACCTGTCGATTTCTGCCGGGCGAATCTCTCCGGCGGCAAGGCAAGAGCGCTGGTGGTCAATTCGGGCAACGCCAATGCGTTCACGGGTCAAAAAGGGCGTGTGGCCACCGAGCTGACCGCCAAGTCCGCCGCTGCGGCAGTCGGATGCAGCCAGGATGAAGTCTTCCTGGCTTCGACCGGCGTTATCGGTGAGCCACTTGATGCGACCAAGTTTGCCGGTGTTCTGGATAAGATGGCGGTTTCAGCTGGCGGCGACCGCTGGCTGGATGCGGCGCGCGCGATCATGACCACTGACACCTATCCGAAGGTTGCCACGCGGACTGCGCGTATCGATGGCGTCACGGTCACACTCAATGGCATGGCCAAAGGTGCAGGAATGATCGCGCCGGACATGGCGACGATGCTCTCCTTTGTTGTCACGGACGCCGATATCGATCCGTCTGCACTGCAGGCCATGCTGAGCCGTCATGTCGGCTCGACTTTCAATGCGGTGACGGTGGACAGTGATACCTCGACATCCGACACGCTTTTGATCTTTGCTACCGGTGCTGCCGCTGACCGGGGCGCGGGAACCGTGCATTCTGCAACGGACCCGCGGGCGAGGAGCTTTTCGAAAGCGCTGGCTGAACTGATGGAGGATCTGGCCGTTCAGATCGTTCGCGATGGCGAAGGTGCCCGCAAGCAGGTCGAGATCACGGTTACGGGTGCGGCGTCTGCCAAGGCCGCCGGGCGGATTGCGCGCTCGATTGCCAATTCGCCGCTGGTCAAGACCGCGGTCGCCGGCGAAGACGCCAACTGGGGCCGCATCGTCATGGCGGTCGGCAAGGCTGGCGAAAAAGCCGAGCGCGACAAGCTGGCTATCTGGTTTGGCGACGTGCGGGTTGCCGTCGATGGCGAGCGTGACCCTGACTACAGTGAAGCTGCGGCATCCGAGGTCATGAAAAAGGACGAGATCGCCATCCGTGTCGATCTCGGTATCGGGCGTGGCAAAGCCCGGGTCTTTACCTGCGATCTGACCAAGGCCTATGTCGAGATCAATGGCGATTATCGCAGTTGAGCGGCGCACCTGCAAACAACAACACGGGACGTGACTTGCCCAATCTAGCTATCGTCAGAAGGCTTGAAGCCGTTGGATTCCGCGCCTGGCCTGCCGCTTCGATCCAGTATGACGGAAGCTGGCAGATCCGCCTGACTGCGGGCCACCCGTCAAAGCGGCTGAACTCGGTCAATCCGCTCGATCCGTCCGACCACGACGACATCGAGGGCCGGGTGGAGCGGGCCGCGCGCAGGTTCGATTCCTATGACCGGCCGCTGGTGTTCCGGCAATCGCCGCTGGCGCCTCCTCCACTCGAGGCCTATCTGGATGCGCTTGGCTGGCGCCGCTTTGACGAGACCATCGTCATGACCGGCGCGATCGACAGTCTGGATATCGATCATGGCATGGATCATCTGCCGATGCGCGATATCGGGCGTTATGTTGATGCCTCGATCGCGGTGCATGGCCGCGAACAATCCCTCAAGCCCGGATTGACCGAAGTCCTGAGCGCGATACGGCCGTCCAGCGGCCTTTTCGTGTTGGAGGAAGAGGAGGTCGGACCTGTGTCGACGGCGCTCTGCGTGCATGACAATGATCTTGCCGGCCTGTTCGAATTGGCCACAAGAGCAGACATGCGACGGTCAGGCTACGGCCGCGATGTTGTGACCGCGGCACTTCGCTGGGCGCGCCACCGGGGCGCAGATACGGCCTGGCTGCAGGTCGAAAGCGCAAACACGGCTGCGGTCGGTCTCTATAAAGGTCTCGGGTTTGGCGAGGTCTATCGCTATGCCTACCGCCAGAAGCCGGGATACTGATTGAGATGAGCGCCAAGAAAATCCTGCTGGTTGCTGCCTGTGCACTGGTTGATGCTGACGGACGGGTGCTATTGACCCAGCGGCCGGAGGGCAAGAACTTGGCCGGGCTGTGGGAATTTCCCGGCGGCAAGGTTGAGCCTGGCGAGACACCGGAAGCGGCCCTGATCCGTGAACTGGCCGAAGAAATCGGCATTACCACCAAGGAAGCGTGTCTCGCGCCCCTGACTTTCGCCAGCCACAGCTATGACGCCTTCCACCTGCTGATGCCGCTTTTTGTCTGTCGCCGGTTCGAGGGCACTGCACATGGTCTGGAAGGGCAGGCGCTCAAATGGGTTCGTCCACGTGACATGCGGAATTATCCGATGCCGCCCGCCGATGAGCCGCTGATTCCCTATTTGATCGACCTTTTGTGATGTAACGCCTGNTCAACCACGAAGTCTTGGTTGTTGCGGTTAGCGTTAATGAAACTTCAATTCACTTGCATCAATATCAGNCCCAGTGGTGAACCCGTGCGGGTTATCAGTGGGGACGTTATGGCCAACGATGAATTCTGGACGACAGTGATGGATAGAGANGGGCAGGAAAGCCAGCCGAGGACNCTCGGCGCGGTNCGGGTTGCCCTGTTGTTCGGTACCGCGGCAATTGCCCTGGCGGCTATCCTGACACCCATTGTCGCCGATCGCTCGACTTCCGCGCGGGTGGCCTGGGCGCCGGATCAGTTCGACAACATNACAACCGGATCGATCCCGACGCGCTCGAAAATNACTTCCTACACTGTCCGTAAATCCATTCTGCAAGATAATCCGGGCGCACTCTGCATCATTCGAAGCAATGGCAAGAAATCGGGCGATTGTTGAAGAGCTCATCTGGCAACTTAAGCGGAAACGGAATTAGGTCATGAAATCCTTGTTTTACAGGTTTATTGAAGACAGGTCCGGTGCAACCGCGATCGAATATGGCTTGATTGCCGGCTTGATTGCCACCGCTTTGATCAGCGGCGCCACTGTTCTCGGTGAGGCCCTAAACAACAGCATGAAAGATACTGCAACCCGTGTGACAGATACCATGTAGGATCTTCAGCCTCAGCGGGGCAGTTTCCGCTCGGGCGTTTTGAGGGCGTCGGCAAGACGCGTTTTGGCAGAGCCCGGCTTGAGCGGCTTCTGCTGGTTCTCGTGCGGTGCCCATCCGGAAAGATGGATGACGGAGAAGCTGGCGCGAATGCGCCCATCCGCGTCTGAGAACCGTTCCGCGTAGATCTGAGCTGCCCGAAGAAACACGTTTTTGCTCAGTGGCTTGCGACTTCTTCCGCTCAGAATCGAGGTCATGCCCATGGCGCGCAGATCTCTCAGCAGGGCAAACATGTCGGCATATCTGACGACAATCTCGTCGATGTCGACCACGGGCAATGCGAAACCCGCGCGCTGCAGCAATCCACCGTAATCACGGATATCGGCGAAGGGGTGAACCCTGGCGTTGGCACCCCCGGTGAGCTCGCTTTCCGCCGCAAGCAGGGATTCCCGCAATTCACCAAGAGTTCCTGCACCCAGCGTGGCGGCAAGCAGAAGCCCGTCCGGCTTCAGGGCGCGGCGCATCTGCACCAGCACGCCCGGCGTGTCGTTGGTCAGGTGCAGCGCCAGAGGTGACACGACCAGATCAACACTGGCCGGCTGCAACGGCACATGATCAGGTTCAGCCATCACCTGCCGGTGTATGTCGATGCCCGGGACTGCACACAGGTCAATGTATCTGAAGTCGGCCGTCTTGCCGATCGCGCGCATTTGTTCTGCCGCGTGGGGCAGGCCGCCATGAACCAGTACCGGGTGTTCGAAATGCCTTTCGACCACCGCGAGCCGGTCGGCCATGTCTTCGGCGACCCTGCGGACGAGAAAGTCCGAACCGGGCTCNAACCCGGNCAGAGCCCGCAGACGGCGCTGGCGCAGCAATTCATGATCAAAGATGCGGTCCATGACCCGGTGCCTCTGGTCGGTTTCAAAAGCAGCGGCGACCATCGGCCCGCTGCGGCTCGCTTGTTGGATGGAACAGCGTTAATGTCAACCGATGGACGCAANTGACGTATCGCATTTGAGGTCTAGATTGCGGGCAGTGTTTGGCACTGCCGGGACAGCGCTGNTGCAACTGGTGTATCCGCCAGTTTGTTCAGGATGCGGGAAAATGGTNGGGCAGTCAGCNGCCTTGTGTCCAGCCTGCTGGATGACNGTGCGGTTCATTGAGCGGCCCTATTGCGAGATCACTGGCATGCCCTTCGATCATGATCGCGGTGACGGGCTGGTTTCTCCGGAGGCAATTGCCCATCCGCCGCTCTATGCCAGAGCGCGGGCCGCGGTGTTTTATGATGGTGTCGCGCGCAAGATTGTGCATGGGTTGAAGTATTCGGACCGGGCAGACCTCGCAGGAATGATGGCTGCCTGGATGATCCGTGCGGGGCGGGACGTTGTGGACGACAGCGATGTCATTCTTGCGGTACCGCTGCACCGGAGCAGATTGTTCGCACGACGCTATAACCAGTCAGCCGAGCTTGCCAGATCTTTGGCCGGGCAGTCGGGCAAACCATTTTTACCGGGTGTAATGCGCCGGGTACGGGCCACCCAGCAGCAGGTTGGTCTGGGGCTGAGGGCTCGCCAGGACAATGTTCGGGGAGCGTTTTCGATCGAGCCGGAACAGGTGCAGCGATTTCTTGGTCTCAAGGTGCTCTTGATCGATGATGTTCTGACCACAGGCTCAACCGTGGAGGCCGCAGCACGCGCGTTGCTGCGGGCCGGTGCCGGTCAGGTCAATGTGCTGACCTTTGCCAGGGTTGCAAGCCAGGGCGAGGAAACCCTATATGCTTGAGNGGCCAAANAAGGCCGAAACACAATTGGAGACCCGCATGGCAGACGTAATTCTCTACACACGGCAGTTCTGCGGATTTTGCACCGCAGCCAAACGGTTGCTCGACGGAAAGGGCGTCAGCTACACCGAGCATGACGCCACGTTTTCGCCGGACCTGAAGCAGGAAATGATCGGCAAGGCCAATGGCCGGGCAACGTTTCCGCAGATCTTCATTGATGGTGCTCATGTCGGTGGTTGCGACGAGTTGCATGCCTTGGAAAGTGCCGGCAAGCTTGACCCAATGCTGACAGGAGCCTGAAACATGTCCGAACTGGTCGTCGCCGCCATTCAAATGCGCTCAGGCGTTACGCCTGCGGCAAACATTGAATCTATGGACGCGCTGGTTCGCGAAGCAGCTTCGCGCGGTGCGCGCTATGTGCAGACGCCGGAGATGACCGGCGCCGTGCAGAAGGACCGCAAAGGCCTGCGCAGTAACCTCAAGACGCAAGGTGACGATCCTGTTCTCAAAGCGGCCTCTTCGCTTGCCAGCGAGCTCGGTATCTATCTGCACATCGGCTCGACGGCGATCGATGTCGGTCAGGAGATGACAGCCAATCGCGGCGTAGTGTTTGGTCCTGATGGCGGGGTGCTTGCCCGCTATGACAAGATCCACATGTTCGACGTGGATCTGGACAATGGCGAAAGCTGGCGGGAAAGCGCGGTCTACCGGCCAGGGGAAATCGCCCGAACCGTTGATCTTGACGGCGTCCGGCTGGGCATGGGGATCTGCTACGATATCCGCTTCCCGCACCTGTTTCGGGATCTGGCGCTGGCCGGTGCCGATATTCTGACAGCGCCTGCCGCCTTCACCCGCCAGACCGGTGAAGCGCACTGGCATGTGCTGCAGCGCGCCAGGGCGATCGAAAACGGAGCCTTCGTCATTTCTGCCGCCCAGGGGGGTGTGCATGAGGATGGGCGGGAAACCTATGGCCACTCGCTGATCGTTGATCCCTGGGGGCGTGTCATTGCGGAAGCCGAGAATGACGAGCCCGGGGTGATTGTCGCCAGCCTCGCACTTGATGAGGTCAAGGCCGCGCGGGGCAAGGTTCCTAATCTGAAGAATGCGCGCAGCTACAAGATTGAAAACGGCATGCAGGTAACAGGAGAGAAAGTGGCGTGATCCGCTTTTCTTTGCATTGCGACAAGGATCATGAATTCGAGGGATGGTTTTCCTCGAGCAAGGATTTTGACGGGCAATCCGAGCGCGGATTGGTCGAATGCCCCATTTGCGGGTCCCGCCAGATCGGGAAGTCGCTGATGGCGCCAGCCGTGGCGATTTCAAAAGATGCACCGGCGCGGCCGCTGGCGATGGATCCTGAAAAACGCGAGATGATGCGCAAGCTTCGCGACATGGTGCAGGTGGTCAAACAGAATTCAGAAGATGTTGGCGACCGGTTTGCCGACGAAGCGCGCAAGATCCATCATGGCGAGGCCGAAGCGCGCGGCATTATCGGCAAAGCTTCCACCGATGACGCAAAGTCACTGATCGAGGATGGCATCGAGATTGCGCCGCTGCCGGAATTTCCGGACGATCTGAGCTGAGATGAGCACGGCCGATTTTCATCTCGCGATGTATAATTTCGGCCTGCATGTGGCCGCGAGCGATGCACCCGAAGTGCAAGGCTTCATGCGGCGCGAACCGTTGAACTTTGCGGCAGCCGAGATGGCATCGGGCTTTGTCGGGCGCTCGGGCTACGACGGTGAGCCCGGGCCGGAGAGTTGGAGTATCCAGGTTTTTCCCAGGTTTCTTGATGGCAGCCGGTTTGACAGCGGGCCCAGTTCGCTTTCGCTGTGGCGGGATATCGAAAGCCTGATGGCCTTCAGTTATGCCGGCGTTCACGCCGAGGCGCTGAAAAATGCACGGAACTGGAATACCAAAAACGATTGGCCGCCACTGGTACTTTGGTGGATCGAGGCGGGACAGCGTCCGGACTGGACAGGTGCCGCCGCAAAACTCGAGTTCCTGCATGATCACGGGGCAGGTCCGCAGGCTTTCACCTTCAAGCAGCCCTATCGGCCGGATGGCGCTCCAGTGGAGATCGACCGGGCGCGGGTGAAGGCTTTGGTTGAAGAGAATGCGCCGGGGCAGAGCGATCTGCTGGCGCAACTCAAGGACATCCCGGTTTGACAGCCGGCCGGTTGCGGGCGGGTTCAGCTCCGCTTTTCAGCCCGTTTCATCAGGGCGTTTTGGGACGTTCCAGAAGCATCATGTAATTGACGTCCATGTCGCGTGACAGGTTCCACTGGTCCTGCAAGGGGTTGTAAAATACCCCGGTTCGATCGATCACGTTCATCCCCGATGCATTCAATGGTGTCTCGATTTCTTCCGGACGGACCAGCTTTTCATATTGGTGCGTGCCGCGCGGCAGCCAACGGAGTACGTATTCCGCCCCGATGATCGCCAGTGCCCTGGCCTTCATGGTCCGGTTGATGGTGGCGACGAACATCAGGCCGCCCGGTTTGACCATCTCGGCGCAGGAGCTGAGAAACAGATCGACATCGGAGACATGCTCGACAACTTCCATGTTGAGCACTACATCAAAGCGTTCGCCGCGCGCGGCCAGCTCCTCGGATGTCACGGCTTCGTAGCGGACCTCGGCGCCGCTTTGAGCAGCATGGATGGATGCAACCTCGACATTGGTTTGCGATGCATCGGCGCCGAGCACTTCAGCGCCCATCCGGGCCATAGGCTCTGACAAAAGCCCGCCACCGCAACCGATATCGAGTACCCGCAGGCCGGCCAGTGGCTTGTCTGACTTGGGATCGCGCCCGAAATGGGCGGCGACGTGATCGCGGATGTAGGTCAGGCGCACCGGATTGAACTTGTGCAGAGGGCGGAACTTGCCTTTCGGGTTCCACCATTCCGCCGCCATGGCCGAGAACCGCGCAACTTCGTCCTGATCGATCGTTGTCTGGGCAGCTTCGGTCATAATGCTCTCCGGCGTTGAATTTCCAACAAACAACTCGGGCGTGAGCCCCCCTATGTCAAGAGTTGGCGATGTCGCATCAGCGATCCGGTTGCAGCCGGGCAGATTTTTGGCTATGAGGTCGCCACCTTCCGCTCCGGTCTCCGGGGCGGTTTTTCTTGCCCGGTTTCGGGCTTGTCAGCGGATGATACAGCATGGCCCGCATAGTGATGAAATTTGGCGGCACCTCGGTTGCCGACCTTGACCGGATCCACAATGTCGCCCGGCACGTCAAACGTGAGGTCGATGCGGGGCATCAGGTTGCCGTCGTGGTGTCGGCGATGGCCGGCAAGACCAACGAGCTGGTAAACTGGGTTCAGCAGATGCCGAAGGTCGCCGGCGCGAACGCCTCGTTCTACGATGCGCGCGAGTATGACGCGATCGTTGCATCTGGCGAACAAGTGTCCAGCGGATTGCTTGCGATTGCGCTGCAATCGATGGGCGTGGATGCCCGCTCCTGGCAAGGCTGGCAGATCCCGATCAAGACCGACAATGCCCACGCAGCAGCGCGCATCGTCGATATTGACGGATCGGAACTGATCCGCCGGTTCGAGATGGGACAGGTGGCTGTTGTCGCCGGTTTCCAGGGCGTCGGGCCTGACAACCGTCTGGCAACGCTCGGGCGCGGCGGATCGGATACCAGCGCAGTGGCGATCGCGGCCGCGGTGAATGCTGACCGGTGCGACATCTATACCGATGTCGATGGCGTCTACACCACCGACCCGCGGGTCGAGCCGAAGGCGCGGCGGATGAAGAAGATCGCGTTCGAGGAAATGCTGGAAATGGCATCTCTGGGCGCCAAGGTGCTGCAGGTACGCTCGGTCGAGCTGGCCATGGTGCACAAGGTGAGAACCTTTGTGCGTTCCAGCTTTGACGACCCGGATGCGCCAGGAATGGGGGATCCTCTCAATCCGCCCGGAACTCTTATTTGCGACGAGGAAGAAATCGTGGAACAGGAAGTCGTTACCGGCATCGCCTACGCCAAGGATGAAGCGCAGATCTCTTTGAGGCGACTTGCCGACCGGCCAGGCGTTTCGGCGGCGATCTTTGGCCCGCTTGCCGATGCTCACATCAATGTCGACATGATCGTCCAGAACATATCCGAAGATGGATCGCGGACCGACATGACCTTTACGGTGCCATCCAGCGATGCTGACAAGGCGTTGTCGGTGCTCGAAGGCCAGAAGCAGGTGGTTGGCTATGATGTGGTTCAGAGCGAATCAGGTCTGGCGAAGGTGTCCGTCATCGGCATCGGTATGCGCAGTCATGCCGGGGTGGCCGCCAGTGCCTTCAAGGCGCTCGCAGAAAAATCAATCAATATCAAAGCAATAACAACTTCGGAAATCAAGATTTCCATCCTGATTGACGGTGCTTATGCTGAGCTCGCGGTAAGGACTTTGCATTCCGTCTACGGTCTGGATAAGACTTAACCAACGGGATCAAGTTAAACGGCAAAAGCCGACCATTGCCAGCCGGCCGGGACCATTTCCGGGCGGGTCACACGAATTGGGAGAATGAAGCGCGATGAGAGACCTTTCCGCAGGTCCGCGCGTCCTTCTCAGGCGGCTGCGCGAATTGATGGCGGAGCCCCTTGAGCCGCAGGAGCGCCTTGATCAGATCGTCCGCCAGATCGCGGCCAATATGGTTGCCGAAGTGTGCTCGTTCTATGTGCTTCGTGCTGATGGCGCGCTGGAGCTTTTTGCCACTGAAGGCCTCAACAAGGATTCGGTGCACCTGGCGCAACTGAAGATGGGGCAGGGGCTTGTCGGCACCATCGCCGCCAGCGCCCGATCGCTCAACCTGTCCGACGCCCAGTCGCATCCTGCCTTTACCTACCTGCCTGAAACCGGTGAAGAGGTCTACAACTCCTTCATGGGGGTTCCGATCCTCAGGGCCGGGCGGTCGCTGGGTGTTCTTGTGGTGCAGAACAAGGCGCACCGAAAATACCGTGAGGATGAGGTCGAGGCACTCGAGACCACATCGATGGTGCTTGCCGAGATGATCGCTGCGGGTGAGCTCAAGCAGATCGTTCGGCCGGGGCTTGAGCTTGACCTCAACCGCCCGGTGACGATTGACGGTGATGCTTATGGCGATGGCATTGGTCTTGGCCATGTCATTCTGCATGAGCCGCGGATTGTGGTCACCGAACTTCTCAACGATGATATCGACGCTGAACTCGAGCGGCTTGAAGAGGCTTTGGGATCGCTCCGGATTTCAATCGACAACATGTTGTCGCGGCGCGATGTGTCCATGGAGGGCGAGCATCGTGCGGTGCTCGAGGCCTACCGGATGTTCGCGCATGACCGTGGCTGGGTGCGGAAACTCGAGGAAGCCATTCGCAACGGGCTGACCTGCGAGGCGGCGGTCGAAAAAGTGCAGAGCGACACGCGCGCCCGCATGATCCACATGACCGACCCCTATTTGCGCGAGCGGCTGCACGATTTCGACGATCTGGCCAATCGTCTGCTCAGGCAGCTGACCGGGTTTGTGCCGGGCGGTAAAGGGCTGCCGCAGGATGCGATCATCGTGGCACGCGCCATGGGCGCAGCAGAACTGCTTGATTATCCGCGCGAAGCGATCCGCGGCCTCGTGCTTGAGGACGGCGCGGTGACAAGCCATGTGGTGATTGTTGCCCGCGCGATGGGCATCCCGGTTGTCGGCCAGGTGATCGGTATTGCCTCACTTGCTGAGAACCGTGATTCCATCATCGTTGATGGTGAGGACGGCGTTGTGCATTTGCGTCCGATGTCGGACGTTCAGGATGCCTATGCCGACAAGGTTCGCTTCAGGGCCAAGCGTCAGGAGCAGTTCCGGGCGTTGCGGACGGTCGAGCCAAGAACACGGGACGGTCAATACGTCACCCTGCAGATGAATGCCGGCCTGCTGGTTGACCTGCCACAGCTGAGCGAATCCGGCGCCAGCGGCATCGGGCTGTTTCGAACCGAACTGCAATTCATGATCGCCTCGACAATGCCGAAAGTCGACGAGCAGGAAAGCCTCTATCGCAGCGTGTTGCGCCAGGCTGCCGGTAGCCCGGTGACCTTCCGGACGCTGGATATCGGCGGCGACAAGGTGGTGCCCTATTTCCGCTCTGCCGAAGAGGAAAACCCGGCGCTTGGATGGCGTGCCATCCGTCTATCGCTGGACCGACCGGGATTGTTGCGGACCCAGTTGAGAGCGCTTCTGAAGGCTGCGGCCGGAGCCGAACTCAAGCTGATGTTGCCGATGATCACCGAGGTCAACGAGCTTCGGCTTGCGCGCGAGTTGCTGAACAAGGAAGTCAGGCACCTTTCCCGCTTCGGATATCAATTGCCGAAGAGCCTGCAGTTCGGCGCCATGCTCGAGGTGCCAAGCCTCTTGTGGCAACTTGAAGAACTGATGGAAGAGGTGGATTTCGTCTCCGTCGGCTCAAACGATCTGTTCCAGTTCCTGATGGCTGTGGACCGTGGCAACTCTCGCGTGGCCGACCGGTTCGACACATTGGGTCGGCCGTTCCTGCGTGTGCTCAGGCAGATTGTCGAGGCGGCAAACCGGACCGGCACGTCGCTGACATTGTGCGGCGAAATCGCAGGAAAACCGCTCTCCGCCATGGCGCTTCTGGGCATCGGTTTCCGCAACATTTCGATGTCGCCGGCGGCGATAGGTCCGGTAAAATCAATGCTGTTGTCGCTTGATCTTAGCAAGCTAGAGGAAGCGCTGCTGCCGATGATTGCCGATACGCGCAGCGAAAAAACCGTTCGCGAATTCCTGTCGGACTTTGCCGACGCCAATGGCGTGAGCCTCTAGGATCAAAGATGGCGCGACTGCCGACACAGAAAATACATGAACTTGAACGCCGTTTCGACGAGGTCGAAGCCCGCATGTCGGCGGGTCCAGATGCGGAAACCTATGTGAAGCTGGCGTCGGAATATTCCGAGTTGCAGCCGCTTGTCGGCGAGATACGCGAGTTGTCGAAAGCGGAAACCGAGCGCGCCGACCTGATGGCGATGATTGCCGACAGTTCGACCGACCGCGAAATGCGCGAGATGGCTGACGACGAGTTGAAGGCGCTCAAAGGCAAAATCGAAAAGCTGGAACAGCAGATCGAAATCATGCTTTTGCCCAAGGACGCAGCCGACCAGCGCAGCGCCATTGTGGAAATTCGCGCCGGTACCGGTGGCTCCGAGGCGGCTTTGTTCGCCGGCGATCTGTTCCGCATGTATGAGCGCTACGCCTCTTCGCAAGGATGGCGCGTCGAGGTGCTTTCCGCCAGTGAGGGTGAAGCCGGCGGTTACAAGGAAATCATCGCCACCGTCTCGGGGAAGGGCGTCTTCGCACGCCTGAAATTCGAATCCGGCGTGCACCGGGTTCAACGGGTTCCGGAGACGGAATCAGGTGGCCGCATCCACACATCAGCGGCGACCGTGGCGGTGCTCCCGGAAGCCGAAGACATCGACATCGAGGTCCGTCAGGAAGATATCCGGATCGACACGATGCGGGCATCTGGCGCCGGTGGACAGCACGTCAATACCACCGATTCCGCCGTCCGCATCACGCATCTTCCAACCGGCCTGGTGGTGACGTCATCGGAAAAATCCCAGCACCAGAACCGGGCCCGGGCGATGCAGGTTCTCAGGGCCCGTCTCTATGACATGGAGCGGCAAAAGGCTGATGATGAACGCTCGCAATCTCGCCGCAGCCAGGTTGGTTCGGGCGACAGGTCTGAGCGGATCCGGACCTACAATTTTCCGCAGGGCAGGGTGACTGATCACCGGATCAACCTCACGCTCTACAAGCTCGACCGGATGATGATGGGTGAAATCGACGAAATTGTCGACGCGCTGATTTCGGATCACCAGGCCGGCCAGCTTGCCACTCTTGGCGGTCATGACCGGGCCTGACCTGGGCGGGCACGCCACATTGGGCGAGGCCTGGCTGGCAGTGCGCAGCGTGCTGCGGTCGACGAGGCTTGAAACCGCCGATCTTGATGCCCGGTTGCTGGTGGCAAATATAGCGGGCGTGGAGCCGCACCAGCTGACGATAGCGGGCGAGACACCTTTGCCCCCAACTGTCCGGGACCGGTTGGAAAAGGCGTTGCAGGACAGGCTCGACGGCATGCCCGTGCACCGCATATTGGGCGCGCGCGAGTTTTACGGGTTGAGGCTTGGGCTTTCTCCTGCAACGCTTGAGCCCCGCCCAGATACGGAAACCCTGATTGAGGCCGTGCTTCCATTGGTGCGTGAAAAGGTGGTGGCGAAGGGAACATGTTCGATTGTCGATCTTGGCATCGGAACCGGAGCCATAGGTCTCGCGCTGCTGGCAGAGTGCCCGGAAGCGCACTGTCTCGGTGTTGATGTTTCACCGGAGGCCGTAGCGACGGCGCTCGAAAATGCCGAAGCCCTGGGGCTTGGGAGGCGTTACAGCGCAATTGAAGGTGACTGGCTCTCGGGGGTGGAAACGCGTTTCGATCTGATCGTGTCCAATCCTCCCTACATTCCGACGGCTGATCTGGCTTCGTTGTCGCGCGAAGTCGTTGATCATGATCCCATGTTGGCGCTGGATGGCGGTTCTGACGGCCTTGATGCCTACCGTATCATCGCCGCTCAGTCTGAAGACCGGCTTGAGGACGAGGGCTATTTGGCATTGGAGATCGGCATTGGCCAAAGCCAATCGGTGTCTGCACTTTTTGCCGCCAAAGGATTTGTTCGGACAGGTGTCTTTGCCGATCTCGGTGGCGTTGATCGGGTGCTGTTGTTCAAATCGCGGGCCATGCAAATGAGGGGCAAACAGGGCATTTAACCGCATCTTCAAGAAAAGGCTTGGAATTGCAGGCAAATATGGCTAGTTTCCCGATCAGCGCCGGATAGCAAGTCTTGAAACAGATTCGATCCGCAGTGGCTCGGCTCAATGAACCCGCAAAATTTGACGTAGGTTCACAAGAAAGCCTCTGGCGCGGGTATCTGAATTTGAACCCATAATGGTGACGGGATCCGTGAGTGATCCTTTGTCGCGGCGCAACCTGCGAGCCAGACATCTTGGCCAAAGCGCCCAACAGATTTTTTCAGGAAAACAACCAGGTGACTATCGAATGAGGCCAGGACAGCAAAACAAGCGCGGTCGCGGACGCAGCGGAAACAACAATAATAATGGTGGGGGCAATCGCAAAGGCCAGAACCCGCTTTCGCGCTCCTACGACAGCTCCGGTCCGGACGTAAAAATTCGCGGCACCGCCCAGCATGTGGCGGAAAAATACATGAACCTTGCTCGTGACGCGCAAAGTTCCGGCGATCGGGTGATGGCCGAGAACTATCTGCAGCATGCGGAGCATTACAATCGCATTATCCTGACTGCTCAGGCACAGATGCAAGAGCGCTTTCAGCGCGATGATAACCAGTCGCAGGCTCGCGAGTCGCAAGATCAGGACGATGATGATCGCGATAACAACAGCAATAACGACAGTGACACCAACTCGCAGGATCAGCGCAGCGACCGCAACGAGCAGCAAACGCGCTCGGAGCGGCAACCGCGGCAGGACCGGGGTGAACGCCAGGATCGCGGCGAACGAAGTGAACGTCAGGACCGCGGTGAGCGGCAGGAACGCAAACCGCGTCCGGAGCCCAAGGCAAAGCCTGCCTATGATGCTGATGCGCCTCAGCCGGTGATCGAAGGGGTTCCGGCCGAAGTGGCCATCGGGCAGTCGGCGCCTGAAGAGGAAGCTGAAGCGAAGCCGGCACCGCGCCGCCGTGGCCGCCCGAAGCGGGTTCGCACTGAGGAGGGCAGCGAGGCTGCTTCCGGTTCAGCGGACGAAAAGCCGGCTGCAGCAGAGCCAGCCGCAGCTGAGTAGGACGAAGCTGTGAAAAAGAAACAAAACCCCGGTTGTTCGCAGCCGGGGTTTTTTATTTGCGCTTTGCGGTCTTTATCACGCAACTGTGAATACCCATATCAGGTTTATCAATCGAGCTTGCCGCTAACGGGAGCTCGTCCGGACCCGCTGTCCCGCGCCGCAAAAGGGTGGGACATGTAAAGGAGTAGACCATGAATATCGAAAAATACTCGGAACGCGTTCGCGGCTTTATCCAGTCGGCGCAATCCTACGCACTGGCTGAAGGCCACCAGCAGTTCATGCCCGAGCACCTGCTCAAGGTGCTGATGGATGACGACCAGGGCATGGCGTCCTCTTTGATCGAACGCGCCGGCGGCCGGCCTGGCGATGTGCGACTGGCCAATGAGGCGGCGATTGCGAAATTGCCGAAGGTTACGGGCGGCAATGGCCAGCTTTACCTCTCGCAGCCCGTCGCCAAAGTGTTTCAATCTGCCGAAGACGCGTCCAAGAAAGCGGGTGACAGTTTCGTCACCGTCGAGCGCCTGCTTCTGGCGCTGGTCATAGAGGCCTCGGCTGAAACCTCCAAGATCTTGAAAAATGCCGGTGTGACGGCGCAGGCTCTCAATCAGACCATCAACGACATCCGCAAGGGGCGCACCGCTGACAGCGCCGGTGCCGAGCAGGGGTTTGATGCCCTGAAGAAATACGCACGAGACCTGACGGAAGCTGCACGGGATGGCAAGCTTGACCCGGTGATCGGCCGGGACGACGAAATCCGCCGGACCATTCAGGTGCTGTCGCGCCGGACCAAGAACAATCCGGTATTGATTGGTGAGCCGGGCGTCGGCAAAACAGCGATCGCGGAAGGCCTTGCGCTGCGGATCGTCAATGGCGATGTGCCTGAATCGCTCAAGGACAAGCAGCTGATGGCGCTCGACATGGGCGCGCTGATTGCCGGGGCGAAGTATCGTGGCGAGTTCGAAGAGCGGCTCAAGGCAGTGCTGTCGGAAATCCAGGCCAACAATGGCGAGATCATCCTGTTCATCGACGAGATGCACACGCTGGTCGGCGCCGGCAAGGCCGATGGCGCCATGGATGCGTCCAATTTGCTCAAGCCGGCGCTTGCACGTGGCGAGCTGCACTGTGTTGGCGCGACCACGCTTGATGAGTACCGCAAGCATGTTGAGAAAGACGCCGCTCTGGCCCGCCGGTTCCAGCCGGTGATGGTGGAAGAGCCGAGCGTCGAGGACACTGTGTCGATCCTGCGCGGGCTCAAGGAAAAATACGAGCAGCATCACAAGGTTCGGATCAGCGATTCAGCACTTGTATCAGCAGCGGTGCTGTCCAATCGCTACATTACTGACCGGTTCATGCCGGACAAGGCGATTGACCTGGTTGATGAATCAGCGGCGCGGCTGAGGATGCAGGTGGATTCCAAGCCCGAAGAACTCGATGAGCTCGATCGCCGCATCATGCAGCTTAAGATCGAGCGCGAGGCCCTCAAAAAGGAGACCGATCAGGCGTCGAAAGACCGTCTCGAGCGTCTGGACAAGGAGTTGTCGGACATCGAGGAAAAGTCCAGCGCGATGACGGCCCGGTGGCAGTCTGAAAAGCAGAAGCTTGGAATGGCTGCCGACCTCAAGCTGAAACTGGAAGAGGCGCGTAACGATCTGGCCATCGCCCAGCGCAGTGGTGAGTATCAGCGTGCCGGTGAGTTGGCCTATGCCGAGATCCCGGCGCTGGAACGTCAGATCGAGGAAGCCGAAGCGCACGGTGAAAGCGAGACGGCCGGCATGGTTGAGGAAACCGTGACGCCGGATCATATTGCACATATCGTGTCGCGCTGGACCGGCATTCCGGTTGACCGGATGCTGGAAGGCGAGCGCGACAAGCTGCTCAGGATGGAAGACGAGATCGGCAAGCGTGTTGTTGGTCAGGGTGAAGCGGTGCAGGCCGTGTCCAAGGCTGTGCGGAGAGCCCGTGCCGGACTGCAGGACCCCAATCGTCCAATGGGCTCGTTCATCTTCCTCGGACCGACCGGCGTCGGCAAGACCGAACTGACCAAGGCGCTGGCCGAGTTCCTGTTTGACGACGAGACCGCGCTGATCCGCATGGACATGTCCGAGTACATGGAAAAGCACTCGGTCTCCCGCTTGATCGGGGCGCCTCCGGGCTATGTCGGATATGATGAAGGTGGTGCGCTGACAGAAGCGGTGCGGCGCAGGCCGTATCAGGTGATCCTGTTCGACGAGATCGAAAAGGCGCATCCCGATGTCTTCAACGTCTTGCTGCAGGTTCTTGATGATGGCCGCCTGACCGACGGTCAGGGCCGCACTGTGGATTTCCGCAACACGCTGATTGTGATGACCTCGAATCTGGGGTCGGAATATCTGGCCGCGCTGACCGACGATCAGGATGCAGATGCCGCGCGCGAAGACGTGATGAACGTCGTGCGGTCGTCGTTCCGTCCCGAGTTCCTCAACCGGATCGACGAAATCATCCTGTTCCACCGCCTGCGGCGGTCGGAAATGGGGGCAATCGTCGACATTCAGCTCTCCCGCCTGGGCAGGCTTCTGGTCGACCGCAAGATCGATGTCACGCTTGACGAGGAAGCCCGCATCTGGCTCGCCGACAAGGGCTATGATCCTGCCTATGGTGCACGTCCACTCAAGCGGGTGGTGCAGAAATACGTGCAGGATCCGCTGGCCGAGAAGATCCTGATGGGTGAGGTTAGCGAAGGCAGCCACGTCACAGTGGGAGCTGGTTCGGACCGGCTGGTATTCTCGGTCTCGGGTGAGAAGCCTGCGGCCATCGAGGATCAACCGGGCGAAGCTGCCTAAGGTGCAAAAACACAAAAGGCGGGTCTCCGGATCCGCCTTTTGACCTTTCAACTCAAAACTGCGGGCCACATTGCGTGTACGGCTAGGCCCTACGTGATCGGATGATTGACGTCCGGGGCTGTTGAAGTTACGGATTGTTCTGCCGAAAAATGTCAGGCCGGTTGGTTATCCCGGTCCCCGCGCTTGCGGGATTTAGTCGATTTTTTCGAACCCACGGCGACCTCTCAACAGGGGGNGCTGTGGTGTATCCGGAAAAAGGNTGCAGCTCCCCATCACATCTGAATGGACCAAGCATGCACGACAACAAGAAACTCATTATTCTTGCCCAAGCTATCATCTCGGGCCTTATGGCCTTGCTGATGAGTGGACTCATGAGCCTTTTTCATCTCGGCTTCTCAGCGGAGCTGCTGCAGATCTGGAGCTCGACCTTCATTGTCGCGTGGCCGATTGCCTTTGTGCTGTCGCTGTTTGTTGGGCCGGCAAGCTTCAAGATGGCCGGGCTCATTCTGTCGCGGTCAAAGACTGTCTGAAAAGATCTCGAATGAGCAATCAGAGCCGCCTGGACAGATGACTCGCGGAAGTACACGCATGTTGCGTGGCTCTGTTGGGGGCATTGCGTGTCGCGGGGCGGCTCTGGCTGTTACGATCGGTAGCAGGCTGTTTGCCATTGTTCGCTGAGATTTGGGCAGACGTGTCCAATGTCGGGCGCGGCGTGGCACCAATACCGTTTGCATCGTGCCACCGGATTACCGGCTGGCGACTTCCTTGTCGGAGCTTTCGATGTCGAGCAACGCGTTGATGCGATCCCGCTCGCGGGCAAACATGGCGTAGGCGTCGCCCTCGAGCGACTTGCCATCGGGAAGCCTGATCCGCATCGGGTCGACCTTGTTGCCATTGACGATCAGTTCGTAGTGCAGGTGCGGCCCGGTCGACAGGCCTGTCGAGCCAACCGCGCCGATCACCTGGCCCTGGCGCACCCGGGCGCCCGCGGTGACGCCCTTGGCGATGGAGTTCTGGTGCGAATAGCTCGACTTGTAGCCGTTGGCATGGCGGATGATGGTCTGGCGTCCATAGCCACCCGAATCCCATCCGGCCTTCTCGACCACCCCGTTGCCCGAGGCAATGATCGGCGTTCCCCTTGGCGCGGACCAGTCGACGCCGGTGTGCATGCGGGAATATTTCAGAATCGGGTGTCGGCGCATTCCGAAGCCGGAGCGGAACTTGCCGTTGGGCACCGGATTGCGGAGCAGGAACTGGCGCGCGCTGCGGCCTTCCTCGTCATAATAGTCGATGGAATTGTCTTCAGGATGCTGGAACCGGTAGAGCCGGATCGAGTTGCCGCCGAATTTGGCGTTGACGAACAGGAGCTCAGATTCGTCCGTCGCGGTGCCGCTGTCATCAGCGACGGAGAAAAATGCCTCCAGCGAGTCGGATGGACGCAGCTGCGACTGGAAATCGACATTGCTGGCCAGCATCCGGATGATCTGGCCGACCATATCCGCGGACATGCCGTAAAGCAGCGCGGAGCGGTAGATGCCGTCATAAATATTGGGCAGGTCACGAGCAGTTGCCACCGGAACCGCGGTTTCATCGAAGGCTGAGCGGACGGCTGGCGTCGGCGGCGGTTCGTTGCCGATGACAAACCCGTTGTAATCGGACAGCGCCACAGTGATCATGTGGCTGGAGTTCTGGTACACGCTCATGCGGATGATCCGCGCAGCTTCACCGGATTGCTCGACGCCGACGCGAATGACGGCCTGAGCGGGAATTTCCTCAATCTTTATCTGTTTGGCCAGTGCGTCCAGGGCTGCCTGATATTGTTTCGCTGCATAACCGGTTCCATCGAGGATGTCGGACAGGGCGGCAGCCTTGCGCACCGGGATGATGTCATCGACATAGTCGACGCGTTCGACAGACTGGGGCGAATAGGACGCGACCGAGACGTTTTCGGCAATGACGCGGGCGTTCAGGCTGGCGCTGAAATCGAGCTCCAGACGATTGGAGCCGAAGCGGCGTGGATCGACGTAGTTGAGCGAGGCAAACTGGATCGAGCCATCGGTCAGCACTGAGCCATTGGTGCGCACGGTTTCTTCGGCCTCGTCCAGTGTCATCGATGCGGCGAACGGATGTCCGGGAGCTTCCAGCGGGAAATCGATCGACCGCAAGCTGATCTCTGAATCGACCTCGGCGCCGTAAATCACGCCGGTGCGGACAGTAGAGGCGGCCTCGGCCTCGCCGGCGGAGAAAATCTTGAGGGGATTGAATTTTGGATAGGATTTTGCCGTGGCATTGGGATGGTTGGCAGCAAGGGCTATCTTGACGTGAGCAAAAGGTTGGCGTCGGACAACGTCGCGGTCGCCGTCGCGGACCATGGTGGAGACTTCCATGACACTCTTGTCGGCCGGCTTGGCTGTGACGACGGATTGGATCAGCCGGGAGCCTTTCTCCACTGCGGCAACTCCGCTGGCATTGAAATCGGTCGAGGCCACGGCCTCTGCGGGAATGGCCAGCTGTTCGCGGCCTTCCATGGCGCCGAAAAGAGCCACGCCCATCAGCAGGCTCGAGGTGATGCCGGTCATGAATGTGCCCGACAGCCAGCGCAGCGAAATCTCGCGCTTGTCCGGTGGCTTGCGGCCCCCGGCCAGCAGTGGCGGTTGATCGCCCATCTGCCGTGCAAGAAATTCGTCGTTCGGCATTCGTCCTCCGGGTGGATGGTCTTGGTCGGTCTCAGTCCCCAAGGCCTGCAGGTGTGCCCTGCACCAGGCCATGTGTCAAATCGAAGTCGGCAAACTGCCGATCCGCAGACAAGAATGGCCTTGCGGTGGGCAATGTTTGACCTGCACAGACCTTGTAGTTCGAAATCCGGCGGCTGTATGGCAGAATTGGCGGAAAACACCACTTTATATACCGTCATACGGTATGCTTCCCTTGCCGGGCGGAAAAGGTTCCGAAGAAAAATGAGAAAAATGACAGATTTGTAAAAAGGGTGTTGACTTATTGGTGGGGTGGCCCCTATAAACCGCTCACACAACGAGGGCGGCGCGCCGCTGGCGCCAATGAGTTCGCCCTCAAGTAAGTGAAGAAGGCCAAGTGATTGGTTTTC
>JGI24723J26617_10001506_pt1 | contig 20523 bp, 17 predicted proteins | sample Cruoilmetagenom6_FD_26617 | JGI IMG/M metagenome (IMG submission 26617)
CCCCGCGATCGGCTTGGTGAACGCTGCGTAGGCATCAGGATGCGCACCCGGTCCACGATCGAAGGTCGGCACCTTCTTGATGGCCGTCGCCCGGGCGTCGAGCCCGATTTCGCGAGCGACCTTGGCCGCGGCTTTCTTGGGATCGGCGACGAGATCGGAATAGTCCACCGAAACAATGTTCGCACCGATTTCGTCGCTGCCCAGTGTGTCGGCCCAATGGTCCATCAGGCGGTTGCAGTCGCCCACAAACCCCGCGGCATTGAGCAAGTCACCCGCATACGGGTGGTTGCCCACCATCGCATCGCAATAGGTCGCGACGGTCGATTCCATCGGATCGCGTCGGCACATCACAATGTTGATGCCCGGCAAGAACGCGCTGGCCGCCCCGGCGAGCGGGATGTTGAGCGGGTGGGTATCAATCCCTCGGATGTCAGTTTCACGCAGCATGGCTGAAACCTGGGTCGTGTACGCGTTCGACGCGTCCTTGAGCTGGCCGCCACGGATCTTCGATGGCTCGAAGGGCACCGGACGAAGCACGCCCTGCTTGGCGCCCAGGTGCTGGATGCATGTAAACGAGAGCGTTTCGAGCGGGCCCATCACCGTCACATCGTCGAGCTGCCCGAGCATCTCGATCAGTTCCTTCGTCCCCGAGTGCGGGGCACCGAGCACAAGCACAAACCGCTCGCCCGATTGCTCGGGCTTGGTCATCTTGGCCATGGTCTCGCTGGTCCAATCATGGATCAGCTTGGTGGTCATCATGGTGTGCGCCCGTGGATCGTGCTGCCCACGGCGCAGGTTGGCGGCCCGGCGGTACGCGGTGAACGCCGCGTCGTGCTCGCCGATCCGATCGTTGGCATCACCGATCGCGCGGAGCAGATCGCCCAGGTCCATCGCGCCCAATCCGGATGCGTTTGATTGTGTTTCGAGCTCGCCGATGAGCTCTTTGAAGGCATTGGTGTCCGGCTCGTCAGCATCAAGCAAAATCTTGGCCTTGGTCATCACCAACGGCAGCTCGTCGAGCTTGTCCTTCATGCCCTGGGCGATCGTCGCGAGGGCTTGGGCCTGCTCGCCTTTGTATGCTTGAAGCTCGGCCTTGGCCGCCACGGCGTCGCCACGATCCGGGTCCCACTTGAGCGCCAGCTCCACGGCTTCCTCGGCGGCTTTCACCTCGTGGATCGCCAGAGACGATCGGCAGATCTGTACGCTCAGACGAATCAGCTGATCCACGATCCGCGGGCGAGCCGGGTTCTCGGCTTCGCTGTCCTGCCTGAGGGCATGCTCGGTCATCTGGGCGGCTTTGATCAGATCGCTGAGCGCCTGGGGGTGCACGCCCATCTTGGCGAGCACAAAGCCGTGGAGCGCCAAGAACGGGATGCCATCAGGAAAATGATGGCGGAGCTTGCCCGCCCGCTTGGAGGCCTCGAAGACATCGCCCATCCGGAACAGATGGTGCGCTTCTTTGAAGACGGTCTCGGGGCTGGGTTGGTTCTGCTGGGCGGGCGTCTGCTGCATGGTGCTCTTACCTATCACAAAGGGTCTTGATTCCGTCTCTATCCTATTCATTCAATACGCAAAGATCAGGACTCCGCGAGCCCATCTGGTGGCCCATCTGGGGCACTTCTCAGAGAAGGTCTCCGAGCGCCTCGATCAGCGGCCCGATGTGCTCTTTGTACCGTTCATGCCGCTTGGTCGAGCTGGTGTACATCGCCTGGCGCACCTGATCATTGCTCAGCGTCGTCGCCACCCGCCCCGAGTCCTGGAACCGCAAACAAGCCGAATCGAACTCGAGCCCGACGAAATCGAGCAGATTTCTGGTGGCCTGCTCCTGGTTGAGGACCATCTGCTCGTAGTTGTTTTCCATCATCGGCATCTGGATCGGGTCGCTGGCGAGCAGATCGCGGTAGTGCCCTACGATCGTGCGGTACCGCCGGTAGTAATGCCCGCAGTTGGCCAGATCAAAGCTGTACCAGTGCGCCGGGCTTAAGCGCTGGAAATAGCACGACAAACAGGTATCGCGTGGGTCTCGGGTGCAATGGATAATCCGCGCATCGGGGAAGGCGGCCGCGATCATGCCCAGGAAATGAAAGTTGAGCGGGGCCTTATCAACCACGACTTCAATCGAGTCATCGTTGGCCAGCGTCTTGATCTCGTCGCGATACCGCTTGGCCGCCTTGGCCAGCGCCCCGGGCGCGTACTGATCGGGCGTCGTCGCGTACCGATTTTCTGTGTCGATCGCCAGCTCCGTAAACAGCTCATTGATCAGCCCGAGCTCCCCGGCCCCGTGCGCCTTGGGATGGCAATCGAGGATCTGTTCAGTCAGCGTCGTCCCCGAGCGGGGCATACCCACAATGAACACCGGGCGTGGTCCTGAGTCATCTGGCTCCGGCCTCTCCAAACCCACAAAGCGATCCGCGGCCCATCGCTCGACGATGGTCTGGGTATGCATCACATGGTGCTGCGAATGATCTGGAACATCGATCAATACAGAGCACGCTTCGAATGCCCGCATGGCCTCGTCGTACCGCCCGCATGCATCGAGTAGGTGCCCCATCGCGCTCTGCCCCGAATAGCGAGTCTCGATGGTGTCCGCGTCGTCTGAGTCAACCTCGCCCAGCTCCGCTTTGAGCCATTCGATCGCCTCTTCTTTCCGATCGGTCCGCAGGGCTGCCTGCCCGAAGACCGACGCCAATCCAAGCGTCGAAATCCCCTTCGCCCGCGCCTGATCTATACACGCGATCGCCTCTTCTCGCTGCCCGTTGGTCAGCAGCACGCCGGCATACGCCCGGATGGTACCCGGATGCTCCGGGCGGGCCTCGAGTTCTTCTTTGAGCAGTTCGAGCGCCCCGCCCACACGCCCCGAGCGCACAAGAGCATCGCTCAGCTGCGTTAGGATCAGGTCCCGGTGGTCGCGGTTGGTGATGTGACGGAGCGCCCGTGAGGCGATGCGGATGCCGTCGTCGGTGCGATGGAGCCGGATCAGCACCGCGACATACAGCCCAACGATGGGCGGATGGTGCGGGAACCGCTTGAAGAGCTTTTCCGCCCCCAGCAAAGCCGCCCGATACGCGCCGCGCTCATAGAATCCACGGGCACTCTTGTATGCGTCTTCCGGGCTCATGGGGCTCATCGGGGGCATCGTTCGGGTCTCCGGAGCGGGCGCGAGAAGTTCGAGCCCATCGCTCAACAGATCGGCCAACACACGGGATAAGCTTACACCTATGCGACAGATCACACTGATTTCAACCGGCGGCACCATCGAAAAAACCTACGACGAGCACGCGGGCACCCTCTCCAATCGCTCCACCATCGTCCAGGAGATGCTCCGCCTGCTGCGCCTCGAGGACACGCATATCAACACGCTCCAGCTGATGTCCAAGGACTCGCTGGATTTCACCGACGCCGACCGCCGTCGCATCGCCGGAGCCGTGGACCTGCTCACGGGCACGCCCGAGGACCCGACCGACTGCTCGGGCATCATCATCCTCCACGGCACCGACACCCTGTGCGACACCGGCGAGTTCCTGTTGCAAGAAATCGAAAACCCGACCATCCCCATTATCTTGACCGGAGCCATGCGCCCCTTCGAGATGAAACGCTCCGACGCNCTCCAGAACCTCAACGAGGCCATCTTCGCCACCGGCTCACTCAAGCCCGGCATCTGGGTCGTCGCCCACGGCAACGCCTTCGNCTTCCCCGGCCCCATCAAAGACCGCGAACGCGGCACNTTNGTCAAAAACGAACACTAGTGGGTGCCCTGCTCATGCGAAGCATGTGCAGGTCTTTATACCACCGTAAACATGCAGGTGCCGAAAACGCCACCAGCATGGCACCCGGCGGGACATTTGTCAAGCCAGGCTAAATCACCTCTCACTCAACCTCACACATCTCCGCCACCGTCGGGCACGAGCACTGCAGGTTGCGATCGCCGAACGGGTTGTTCACGCGTCCAACAGGTGACCAGAACTTAAACCGGCGCAGGTGCTCGGCTGGGTAGGCCGCGACATCGCGGGAGTATGGGTGGGTCCACTGATCGCCGCTGACGGCGGCGATCGAATGGGGCGCGCCCTTGAGCGGGTTGTCGTCCTTGGGATACTCGCCGGTTTCGATCTGGGCGATCTCGGCCCGGATCGTAATCAACGCATCGCAGAAACGATCGAGCTCGGCCTTGGACTCGGACTCGGTCGGCTCGATCATCAGCGTGCCGGGGACGGGCCAGCTCATGGTTGGGGCGTGGAAGCCGAAGTCGATCAATCGCTTGGCGATGTCGTCGATCTCGATGCCCGCGCTCTTCTTGAACTGGCGGCAATCAATCACAAACTCATGAGCCACGCGACCCTTAGAGCCGCGGAAGAGCACCGGGTAGTGGTCCTTGAGGCGCTCCACCATGTAGTTGGCGTTGAGGATCGCGTATTGGGAGGCCTTCGTGAGCCCCTCTGGGCCCATCAGGGCGATGTAGGTCCACGAGATCGTCAGGATGCTCGCCGAGCCCTCAGGGGCCGAGCTGACGGGCCCCACGGCGTGCTCGCCGCTGCTGGCGGGGTTGCGCACCGGATGACCGGGCAAGAACGGGGCGAGCTTGTCATTGGCACCGATCGGGCCAACGCCCGGGCCGCCGCCGCCGTGAGGAATGCAGAAGGTTTTGTGCAGGTTCAGGTGGCAGACATCCGCGCCGTAGTCGCCCGGGCGGCAGATCCCGACCTGGGCGTTCATGTTCGCCCCGTCGAGGTAGACCAAGCCGCCAAACTCATGGACGCCGTCGATCATGTCGCGGATGTTGTCGTCGAAGATGCCGCAGGTCGACGGGTAGGTGATCATCGCCGCGGCCAGCTCGTCGCTGTGCTTCTCGGCTTTGGCACGCAGGTCATCGATATCAATCGCGCCCGCCTCGTTGACCTTCACCGAGACCACCTTGAGCCCGGCGACGATGGCCGACGCGGGGTTGGTGCCGTGGGCGCTCTCGGGGATCAGGCACACGGTGCGCTGGGACTGGCCGTGGTGATCGTGGTACGCCTTGATGGCGAGCAAGCCGGCGAACTCGCCCTGGCTGCCCGCGTTGGGCATCAGTGAGACCGCGCTAAACCCAGTGATCTCGGCGAGCCAGCTTTCAAGCTGATCGAAGAGCACCGCGTAGCCCTCCCACTGCTCGCGCGGGGCGAACGGATGCATGTGGGCGAACTCGGGCCAGGTGACGGGGAGCATCTCGCTCGTCGCGTTGAGCTTCATCGTGCACGAGCCCAGCGGGATCATCGAGTGCGCCAGCGAGAGTTCGCGGGACTGGAGCTCGGTGATGTAGCGGAGCATCTCGGTCTCTGAGCGATGCGAGTTGAACACCGGGTGCGTCATAAACGGGGTGTCGCGCTGGAAGGCTTCGGGGACATCGAGCGTCGCGCGCTCGGCCATGGCGTTCAGGTCTTCTTCGCCGTCGCCGCCGAAGGCTTCGAGCAGGTCGTGCAATAGCCCGTGATCGGCCGTTTCGTCCAAAGTAATCCCCACGGTACCGTCACCAAAGTCGCGCAGGTTGATCCTTCGAGCGCGGGCCGCACCGAGCACCGCGTCGCTGTCGCCGGTGACCTTGACGCGCAGGGTGTCGAAGACCAGATCATCGCTGATCTCGTGCCCGAGCTCGATGATCCCAAGCCGGAGGGTCTTGGTCTGGGCGTGGATGCGTTTGGCGATGTTCTTGAGCCCGTCGGGTCCGTGGTACACGCCGTACATCGAGGCCATCACGGCCAAGAGCACCTGGGCGGTGCAGATGTTGCTCGTCGCGCGATCGCGTTTGATGTGCTGCTCGCGGGTTTGGATCGCCAATCGGAGCGCGGGGTTCCCCTGCGCATCGACCGACACCCCGACCAATCGACCGGGCATCTTGCGGACATATTCTTCGCGTGTAGACATGAACCCCGCGTGCGGCCCACCAAAGCCCATGGGCACGCCGAAGCGTTGGGCGCACCCGACACAGATGTCCGCGCCCCACTCGCCGGGAGCACGCAGGAGTGTCAACGCCATGATGTCGGCCGCCGCGACGACCATCATGCCGTGCTCGTGAGCGCGAGCCGCCATCGATTCGTAGCACTCGACCCGCCCGTCGGTGGTCGGGTACTGCACCAGCACACCCGCGGCGTTGGGGTCCGTGAGATCAAACGAATCGACCGAGCCAACGACGATCTCGATGCCCATCGATTCGGCGCGGGTCTGCACGACCGCGATCGTCTGCGGGTGGCAATCCTCGGCGACATAAAACTTCTTCCGCTTGTCGCGTCCGATCGAGACGACCATCGCGACCGCTTCGCCCGCCGCCGTGCCCTCGTCGAGCAGCGACGAGCTGGCCAGAGGCAGCCCCGTCAGGTCCGAGATCATCGTCTGGAAGTTGAGCAGCGCTTCGAGCCGCCCCTGGGCGGTCTCGGGCTGGTAGGGTGTGTACTGCGTGTACCAGCCCGGGTTCTCCATCACATTGCGCAGGACCACGCCCGGCGTGATCGTCCCCACATAGCCCATGCCGATGCACGAGCGGAACAGCTTGTTCTTCTCAGCGGTCTTCCGAAGATCATGCCAGAGGGTGTACTCGGTGCTCGCTTCGGGCAGGTCGAGCGAGCCATTGAGCCGGATATCGCTTGGTACCACCTGATCAATCAGCGCGTCCATCGAATCGAGCCCGATCGATTGGAGCATCGCCAGCCCGTCGTGATCGCGTGGGCCGATGTGGCGCGTCGGGAAGATCGAGTGGGCATCGAGATCACGCGGGGTGATGGGAGTATACGAAGAATCCGACGATACGCGTACATGGTCCATGGCGTGTGATCTCTGCGATTGGATGATGGTCATTGGCGATTCCTCATAAACGGTGCTTGAGAAACGGTGCTTGAGAAACGGTGCTGCGAAACAGGGTGTTCACGGGCTGGCGGGATTCGACGCCGCCATCCCCGAAGGGGGATGAAATGATAGCTCCGCACCCCCCGAAACTCGCCCGAGCGAAGTGCGAATCATCATCCAATTCTGCTGTGATTGTTCGACGGTTCTGGTATGCTCGCCCCATCAGCTCGCAATCGCCCGGAAAGCCACATGCAAATCCCGCCCATGCGCCCCACATTCGAGATCGACTTCCCGATCGTCCCCAAGCAGGCCATCGATCGCCTGTCCTCGCTGGTTGATGACACGGACTACCCCATCGAGGGTCGGATCGCCGGCACGCACCTGATGCTGGTGATCCCCCCGAGTAGTCGCCACTTCTGGTCGCCNTGGCTCCACATCGAAATCCACGAGCTGGCAAGCGGCGAATCGAGCAAGATCCAAGGGCGGTTCAGCCCCAACCCGAGCGTGTGGACCGGATTCATGCTCTCGTACATCGCCCTGGCGACGCTGATCTTCTTCGCCGCCATGTTCGGGATCGCTCAATGGATAATGGACAAGCCCGCGAGCACGCTGATGCTGATCCCGGCTTTACTCGTGATCGCTGGCGTGCTGTACTGGGCCTCGCTCATCGGGCAGAAACTCGCCCAAGCCCAGATGCACGAACTCTACAACGCATCCATGGGTGCGTTGGGCGCTCTGGCACAGCCTGAGCCTGTCTGAACAAATCTAGCGACGGCGAACCAGCCCCCATGCGCCCAGCCCCATCAGGCACATGGCCGATCCGGGTGCCGGGACGATCTGGATCGTGGCATTGCCGAGCAGCAGGGACTCCGGCGTCGAGTAGTACGATTGGCCGGAATCAATATCGATCGTGCTCAGCGCGTACCGCCCGGCATGAACAAGGCGGACACTAAACTGATTGCCATCGACCACACCCTGCTCGAGCGTGATCGTAAAGCTCCCGATCCGGCTGCCGATCTCTGACCCGGCGTTGGGCGTCCAACCTTCGGCATAATCCCACTGCCCGAACTCGACCATCCCGAAGTTCCCATCGTTGGTGTAGCCCGAGTTGTGGTTGTATTCGGACCAGGCCGCGTGTTCCCAATGGATATCCGCGACGCCCGCCCCCGAAGACTCGAGCGCGAACGAGCCCCAGAGCATGTACTCGTGGTCACTTGGGTGCAGCATGTCCCCGATGACATCGATCGTGATGGTGCGCTGCCCCGATGACAGATCCACGGCTGCAACCGAACTCTCCAATCGGAGCAGGTACTCCTGCCCAATGGCCGAGCCCCCACTCCCGAGGATCATCGCCGAAGCGATGCTCGCTGTCCAGATTCTTGTTTGTACAACTCGGTGTTCCATGCGGCGATTCTCCTGATCGAGACTTCTTCCCTCGACACGCTGAGCATACCACAGCCACCGCTGATTCCAACCCACTGTTTGGTGGGTTCTGTCGAATCGTCCTCTCCAAAAACAAAGAACCCCCGATTGGCGAACCAACCGGGGGGCTTTTTGTGTATCTTATTGACTGATCTTCAAAGAAGGTCAGATCAAGATCATGGTGTCTTCGCTGCGATTAGCGGCGACGACGACCAGCTGCGATACCGCCGAGGCCGAGAAGGGCCAGAGCCGAAGGAGCTGGGGTGACTTCGATCGAAGCGCCGTTGAGGCTCAGGATACCTGAGTTGCTGTCCATCGAAGCGGTGGTGCGAGCGACTTCGTCAACATCAACAGTCTTGAGTGCGAAGCGATCGGTGGTGAGGAAGCTGAGATCGAGGGTGCCGGCTGAGCCAGCAGCGATGTCGATCTGGAAGCTACCGATTGAGCCACCGAGCTCTGAACCAGCACCTGGGAGGAAGTCGAAGAGGTCGGTGAGGACCACGAGCTGACCGAAGACGATTGTGCCGTTGTTGCCAGCACCGTCGTAGCCGCCGTCGCCGTTGGCGGTTGACCAAGCAGCGTTGGTCCAGCGGATGTCGGTGATCATGCTGTTGCTGCCGGATGACAAGCCGAACTCGCCACCGAGCAGGTGAGTACCGAAGCTCGAGTCGCCGACCACATCAACGGTGATGGTGACTGCGTCGGTTGCATCGACTTCTGAGACGGTGTTCATGGTGAGGCTGAATGTTTCGCCACCAGCGGTTGCTGCGGATGCGATGCCTGCGAGTGCGATAAGAGCGATTGTATTCTTCATCTGAAAGTTCTCCTCGATTTGATTAAGTGAATCGTTTTTTTACTGTTGACCTGTTGTGACGAACGACTTGTTCGTGACCCAACCGAAAAATAACCCCACTTCGAGGAAGGTGCCAGTTGATTTACAAAATCATTCTGCAATTTTCCCCTCAGACGGGGTTTTTTCATCGGATCCAAATGAAAACCCGCCTAACAAGCGCAAAAACGGCACTCCCAGGGCCATGCACCGATAACAAAAACCAGCCTCTCTCTCAGAACTTCTCCAAAATCGTCGCTCAGAGGTCAAAAAACAAAGAACCCCCGATTGGCGAACCAACCGGGGGGCTTTTTGTATCTCAATGACTGATCTTCAAGAAGACCAAATCATGATTTGGGAGTCTTCGCTGCGATTAGCGGCGACGACGACCAGCTGCGATACCGCCGAGGCCGAGAAGGGCCAGAGCCGAAGGAGCTGGGGTGACTTCGATCGAAACGCCGTTGAGGCTCAGGGTGCCCTGGCTGCTGTCCATCGAAGCGGTGGTGCGAGCGACTTCGTCAACATCAACAGTCTTGAGTGCGAAGCGGTCGGTGGTGGTGAAATCAAGATCGAGCATACCGGATGAACCAGCAGCGATGTCGATCTGGAAGCTACCGATGACGCCGCCGAGCTCTGAGCCTGCCCCTGGGAGGAAGTCAAAGAGGTCGGTGAGGACGACGAGCTGGCCAAAGATGATTGGCAGGTTGTTGCCAGCACCGTCGTAGCCGTCGTTGCCGTTGGCGGTTGACCAATCAGCGTTCATCCAGCGGATGTCGGTGATCATGCTGTTGCTGCCGGATGTGAGGCCGAACTCGCCACCGAGCAGGTGGGTGCCGAAGCTCGAGTCGCCGGTCACGTCAACGGTGATGGTGACTGCGTCGGTTGCATCAACAGGGTTATCGCCGTTGTAAGCAAGGCTCAGGCTGAATGTTTCGCCGCCAGCGGATGCTGCAGCAGCGAAACCTGCGATTGCTACGAGAGCAAGTGTATTCTTCATTTCTCTATCTCCTCAGTAATTGATGTCTTCAAACAACATAGCAGAAGACTGTCTATATGTAAGAACGAAACTCGTTCCTGACCCACAACGATGATAATCAATCCACGCACCCGATGCAAGCCCAAATCCCCCTTCGGCTCGCCCTTTTTTCGCCTCTGAGCAGCTGCTCACCAATCAAAACCCGCTTGAGTTGCTCCGAATCGCCATTTCTGAGCCAGTAAAGCGGATCACAGCGTCCGAGAATCTGTAAAATATTACACGAAATCTGTGGCATTCACTGGATTTTCCGCAATTCTGTCTTTGTTATGGGCCCTCACTGGCCTCAAACCGCACCCACCATTCGATCGTCATCCCAAACGAATGCCGTTCATCGGGCGCGAATGCCTCGGCATGCGCCAATCGCCAAGCCCCCTCATCAATCTCTGGAAAGACCGTATCCCCCTCAATGTGGGCATCCACGCGCGTACACACGATCAGATCAACCAGATCAGGGGTCTCTATCGCCTGTTTATACAGGTGCCCGCCGCCGGCGATCCAGATCGGAGTGTCCAGCCCTGCCTCGCGTTGAGCGGCTGACGCGATNTCGATGCCTTCCTCTATAGACGATGCCCAGCGGAGNTCCTGGCTCGTTTCTGAGCCTGCTTCCTCTTTCGCCGAGCGAGAGAGCACGATGTTGAGTCGATCGGGCAGCGGCTTGCCCAACGACTCGTAGGTCTTGCGTCCCATGATCACCGGGCACCCCTTGGTCGAGCGCATAAAATGACGGAGATCCGTCGGCAAGCGCCAAGGCAGATCCCCGTCCACCCCGATCACCCCGTTCTTGGAGCACGCGACGATGATGCCGATCTGGTGGGAAGCGTGAAACGCACGAAAATCAAAAGAGTCGCTCTGGTCCATCCCCAACGATAGACCAACTGCGCCCGTCCCCCCACCGCCGATCAGTCCTTGGATTCAGACTCTGGCTCAGAGTCGGGCTTGGGCCGCATGTCGAACAGCACCCAGTCCGAATCCGGGCCTTGAGGCTCTTGGAACTGCACACGCCCGTGCTCATCGCGTTGGATTTGGAATTCTACCCGACCCAGCGGGGTCTCAATAAAGCTGTGCTTGGCGCTGTACCTTTTGAAAAAACTGTGCCGAGACTGATCCTCGGGATCGGGTTCGTCGCCACCATCCAGATCGCCGTCCGAGCCCGCGACATAGAGGATGTACCCTCCCTCGCCGACTTTGTACTGCATCGGATGCCCTGGGTTGAACGGGTCATCGGGCACCTTGGGCAGATAGTTGGGCGTGAGTTGCTCAAGCGTGCGTGGGAGCTGCCCGTGCTCCGCCCGATAGGTCTCGATCGCGAGCATCGCCATGAAGCCCTCGTGCATCAGTTGCTGCTGGAAGAGCTGATTGACTCTCTTCGAGATCGCCGGGAGCATGACCCCAACGGGCGAGATGAAGTAGCCGTCGAGCCGATGGTTTTCTGTTTCAACCTGAATATCCAAACCCTGGACCAGGTAGATCGATTCTGGCCCGCCCTGGGCGGCTTGCTCAACCAGATCGATGGCTCGGTGGTACTGGTCATGCTGTGATTTCCGGTTCCCGGCCACAAAGCCCAAGGGCTGGCCGAAGGTCTGCCAAGCGTCCTCGAAGAGGAACTCCTTCCGTCTGTTCGATGCATATCCACCGACCTCCAAAAGGAGTTCGTGCCCTTCGGGCGTCATCCGCCCGTTGCCGTGCCCATCATCTGTATACATCCGCTGGAGCAGATCGTCGAACATCATGCGCTCGCCGCTCAGGTTCAGCCCGATCTCACGCCCCGCGATCGCGTTGGTATGTGCAATCGACACCAACTGCTCCTTGCTCATCGCCCCGGGGAACNCACGCAGATTCCCGCTCAGGCTCTCATAGCCCGAGTCGAGGTTGGCGAACCCCACGAGATTGCTGATNAGGTATTTGCCTTGCATGCACTGGCGCGCGAGACCCGCAAGCGCGATGTAGTCCCGCATNGCNCGATCCGTATCCCCTTCCTCGAATGCCCAGCCGGCATCGATCATCAGATGCTTTGCGAACCGGCGCGTCATGCCTAAGTCGGGCAGAAGGACTTCCATCACCAGTCCCTGATCCTTCGGATCGTGCGCAGACGGATGCATAATCTCCACCCAGATCCCGGGCTCGATCTCTATCGATTCCACGNCATCGGTGTAAGGCATCCCGATCACCGGACGACTCGCGGCNTGCCTCACCCTCGCCAGTTGTGGCTCAAACGCTTTGACGAGCGTGATCGTTTCCTGATAATCCGGGTGCTCTGGCGTCAGATCATCNTGAACAAAGAACAGATCAACGCCAGGGCGAGGCACATAGGTGTACATGGCATCCTCGTTGTCACGGATGAAATCCATGTTCATTTCAGCCTCGCGAGTAGCTGCGACTCGTTGCTCGTATCGCTCCTTTTGCTCGAGTTGGGTCGGGCGCACATGGCGTCTCCATTGCAGCTCCACATCTTGATACACCGCCCACGCCTTCTGATCTTCGCGATACCCCGCGTTGGGCTCGTTGAGCTCGGCGATGTAGTTGCGTTTGATGCTCGGGCTGCCCGCAAAGTACCGCACCGCGAGCACCGCATAGCTCACGATCACCAAGAGCGCCAACGAGCCCGCCAGACGCTTTATGTTCCGGTAGCTCCGCCACGCCAGCGGGCGTTTGCGCTTCATCGATCGGCTCATCAGCTTGGCGATCCGCTTGGGATCACCAAACCCGTCGGCGATCTCTTCTTCAGATCGCCCCGCCTCGATCGCGTCTTGGGCATGGGCGATCAGCTCGAGGGCGATTTCTGCTCGCTCGTTGGTCCACAGCTTGGACCTCGACACCGTCTGGCGGATCAGGGCATCGACCCGCTCGGGCAGATCAGCCGCGTCCAAAAGCGCGTACGCCTTTGTATTCTTTCGCGTAACTCCAGTGAGCCACCGGGCCGAATTGAGCATCGGCGAGTGTTCGACTGACCATTGCCATGCCTGATGGATTTTGGTGTTGCTCATGCCATCGCCCCCTTCAGCACGCCGATCGAGGTCATCGCCTCGGCCAGCTTGGCCCACGCTTCCATATCCGCCTTGAGCTTCTTCTTGCCCTTGGGGGTCAACGCGTAGTACTTGCGATCGCGTCCGTTGTCGGCCGATCGCCAATCCGCCTCGATCAGGTCCTTCGCTTCGAGGTTGTAGAGCATCGGGTAGAGCGAGGACTGCCCCATCGCCAGCACCCCATCGGTCTGCTTAGCGAGTGCCTCGACGAGCTCGTAGCCGTACATTTCTTTGCTCGAGAGGAGCTTCAAGACGGCCGTCGGCCCGGCTCCACGCATCAGTTCTCGTTCCAGCTTCATGATCGGGTCTCCTCGGGGCATACTACGCCGCCCATACTATGTACCACATAGCATACAGGCCGGTTGCACCCTCAATAAGGATGAAGCCCGATTTCTGGAGTGGACACAAAAAAGCCCGCTCTGCAGGCTCTGTGTGGTACATTGATGCGTGGCTTGCTCCCAAAAACCGGGGAGGGGCATGCCGTTTTTAGCGTCGGCGCTTCGTGGCGGCCAATCCACCGAGCCCGATCAGCGCGAGTGAGGAAGGGGTCGGCGCTGTGATGTACAGACCGTTGAGCGACAGTTCGCCGCTGTTGCTGTCGAGCGACTGGGTCGTGCGGTTCACGAGGTCAACATCGATCGTTTTGAGCGAGAATCGTTCCGCGTCCGGGACGAAGTCGAACTGGACATCCTCCGTAAAGCCTGCATCGAAGTCGACCTCGAAGCTGCCGATCAGGCCTCCGAGTTCGGAGCCCGCTCCGGGCAAGAAATCAAAGAGATCCGTGAGCACAACGAGCTGCCCGAAAATGACATCCGAAAGCTCCCCGGCCCCATCGTANGTGCCCAAGCCNTTGGCGGTTGACCACGCCGCGGGGGTCCAGCGGATGTCCGAGACTTCGCTGTGCCCGTTGGAGGAGATCCCGAACTGCCCACCGAGGAGATGGGTGCCGAAGCTTGAATCGCCGAAGACATCGATGATGGCCGTGGTCGCTCCTGAGTTAATCTCTGGTCCCTGACGGACACCCATGGTCAGGCTGAAGGTCTCGGCAACCGNGCCCGCGATGGCGGTCGAAGCAAGCCCTGCGATTGCCATGGTGACCAATGTATTCTGAATATGCATNGCACAGTCCTTTCTCTTTCTCTTCACTTTCGACGCCCCGGCCAACACATGACGGGATAAACGCCTCTGCACCCCTTCAATATACATGGAAACCAAGCNCCCCACAATGACCAAATTACAATTAAAAAGNANATTTTAACCAATAAANGGCGGATATCTTACTTTTCAATCAGCGTTGCTTGTGACTGGCTGTGCACGGTGCCCCGCCGGTGATGCAGCGTCACCGTATCGCCGGCCTTGTACTGGCTGAGCACACGGATGAGCTCGAAGAGATCACGCGTGGGTTGATCGTTGATCGCGGTGATGACGGACTTGAGGTGCAGCCCCGTGCGGGCACGCGAACCCCGGGGGAGCCCGGTGACCAATACCCCGTCGCCGGAGCCGGTCTCGATCTCGATTCCGAGGGTGGCCTGGAGATCCGACCCGGTCTCGGCGACCATATCGAGCCCGTCGATCCAGGTGCGGAAGTCGTCCTCGATCTGTGTGATCTCCTTGCCCAGCACGGCTTCGAGGGCCGCGATCCCGGTGGGGTCATCGTCGAAGTGCTGGGTGTAGTGCTCGTAGAAGGCCGAGAGCTCGTGCTGGTCGAGCAGGTAGAGCATGATCGTGCGGGCCTGGGCGTATTTGGCGAGCGGGCGGGTGTGGGTGAAGGCTTGGATCTTCGTGTCGGCGAGCGTCTGGATCGTGGGCAGCACGCGTCGATCTTTCATGCGCTTGACGATGTTCGTTCGCCACGAGGCCACGGGCACCAAAGTCGTACCTGCGACTTCGTAGTCTTCAACGAGCGAGGCGAGCCCCTCTTGGATCCATGTTGCGTGGACCTGTCCGAGCCGATTCATGTCGCGCCAGTGCAGCACATGGATGAACTCGTGGCGCAGCGTCGCGCCCAGGTCTTGAGCGACCAGCCGGCGTTTAGAATGCTCGTACGCGCCGCCGATGCTGCTGGCTCCTGAAGCCCCTGCCCCCGGCCCGAGCACCTTCGTCGCCCAAGCCGCGAATCCATCGCGATCCGGGAGTGTCACGACGATCCAGGGCTGGTCGTTGAGCGCACCGACCTCGGGGAAGAGCGTTGAGTTCCCCCACGACGCGAGCAGTTCGAGCTCGGCGAGGGCTTGATCGGTGGCGATGGTGTCGTGGGACGAGAGCAGCTCGATCTTGAGATCCTCGCTCGTCCGCTGCTCAAACTTGCGACGCATCAACGGCTTGAGATTCTCAACATCGCCGTCTCGTCGCGACTCGATGATCGCCCCCCAGCTGCGGACCAGCTGCAGAAAGAACTCGGTCTCGCGGAAGCTCTGCAAATCCGGATCGCGACGGATCTGCGCCAGATCCGTGAACCCGAGCCTGATCGCGTCCTGCATCGCTTGGACGGCCCCCTCGCCATCACCCTGCATCGAGAGGGCCGACGCGAAGTTGTAGTGCCCGACAAAGAGCTTGGGCTGCGATTCGATCAACGCCCGGAACAGCCGCTCGGCTTCGTCGTACTCCCCGCGTTCCATCGCGTCGATGCCGGCGGATTCGAGCTCGGCGGGGTCAGCCGAGCGTTGTTGGGGTTGGTCTGTCTCGGGCTCAATGCAGCCACGGGCTATTGAGCTGGGCAGAATCGCCAGAAGACACAGCAGGATAACCAATAGTGCTCTTTGCTTACTTTGCATGCCCCACTCTTCGGCTGCAACCGCTCAGGCGTTGCACAATGCGTTGCGCTCAATCAATTTTTTGATCGCCTGCGGGTACGCCCGGCGTTCGAGCTCGAACACCCGGGACGCAAGCGTCTGGGCGTCATCGGTGGGCTCCACCGGGCAACGCAGCTGCACGATCGTCGATCCCGTGTCGTACTCGTCGTCGGCAAAGTGTACCGTGCAGCCCGATTCGCTGACTTGGCCCCGCTTAGCCGCCTCGACCACGGCCTGATGCACCCGCATCCCGTGCATCCCTTTGCCCCCAAAGCTCGGGAGCAGCGACGGGTGGATATTGACCACCCGGTGACGCACGCGATCCGTGATCGGCACGAGCTTGAGGTACCCCGCGAGCACGACGAGATCAACCGCGTGCTGCTCGCACAGGTGATCGATCAACGCACCGGCATCGGCGGACGATTGCTTGGCGGGCTGCACATGGGTCTCGATCCCAGCGTCGCGGGCCTTCTGCGCGCCAAGGCATTCGCGCGAAGCGATAAGCGCCGGGATGGACGCGTCGAGTTCGCCAGATTTGATATGCGCGATCAGGTTATCGAGCGTGGTGCCCGAGCCCGAGAGCATTACCAGCAATCGAGTGGGTGAATGAAACTTGGGCAACGCATCAAAACTCATGCCTCTGTCTCAGAAGAACTTGGCTGGCCAGCTTGATGACACGGGCTCTCGCGGAAGGGGAAGGGCTTGCCGTCGCGCATTCCTACGAGCGTCATCTTCGCGCTCGTCACATGCACCACCTCGTGCGTATCGAATCGCTCGGCCTGCACCTCGATCTGCACATCGATGCTGGTGCGCCCCAGCCTCGATGTGTGGGTCACCAGCGTGACGATGTCGCCGACGAACACCGGGGCGTGGAAGACCACTTTATCCATCGCGGCCGTCACCCAGCCGAGGTTCCCGTGTCGGCGGGCTTCGACGAACCCGGCCTGGTCTATGTAGCTGAGAATGATCCCGCCGAAGATCGTGCCGTAGGGATTGGTTTCGCGGGGCATGGCGACGATGCGCATCGCCATGACGGGCTCTGAGATCGGGGTCTTAGCGGGCGATTTGGCTGATTTGGCGGGATTAGCTGATTTGGCAGGTTTGGTCATGGGCTTACTCATTGGGCGGGTTCATTGGGTCCGGTCATCGCTTGGAGATCGTTGAACACGCACTTGGGAAGGTAGCGCTCGACGACGGGCTCCCAGCCGTCGGGGCCGATCATGCCTTTGACAAAGCTCGACGAGACCTCGCAGAGCTCCCGCGGCGGCATCAGGAACACCGTCGAGAGCTGATCGTTCAGATCCGAGTTGACATACCGCATCCCGCGTTCGTATTGATAGTCCGCCTCGTTGCGGATGCCTCGGATGACATGGCGTGCGCCCGCCCGGTTCGCATAGTGTGCCAAGAACTCGTTCTCGAGCGAGGCGATCTCGACATTGTCGTACTTGGCGCAGATCTCCGTGAGCCATCCGACGCGCTGGTCGAGCTCGTAGGTGTAGCCCTTCTCGGGGTTGCGAGCAGCCGCGACGATGAGCTTGTCGAACAGGCGAGCGCCCTGCTCGATCATCCAGACATGCCCGTTGGTCGGGGGATCAAAGCTCCCTGCGTATACCGCGGTCTCGCCCATGGTGGTACCCCTTTCAGAGTCGGTTGATCATCAAGAACACGATTTACGACACGGGCTCATTCGCGACGGCCTGCACCGCGCTGGTGAAGATACTCAGCCCGGGGGTCTGGCGTTTCTTCGTCTCTGCATCGAGCCGCGTCCAGTACGGATGACGATTCCATTCAAGCGCCCGCTCCGGGTGAGGCATGAGCCCAAAGATCCGTCCGCTCGGGTCACAGATCCCCGCGATCCGATCCACGGAGCCGTTGATGTCTTCGCTGTATCGCAAGGCGACCTGGTTGTTTTCGATGAGCCGATCAAGCGTCGCTTGATCTTTAGTCACCAATCGCCCCTCGCCGTGGGCGACGGGGTAGAGGACTTCGCCGTCGTACTGCCCGAGCCCGCTGGTCCAGATGCAGTTGGAGCTGGTGTTGGCTTCCATGTTCGACCATTGATCGATAAACCGCCCGTGGTCGTTGTCGGTCATCGCGACGCAGGTCTGGTGATCTGCGGTACCCGGCAAGAGCCCGATCTGGACCATGACCTGGAACCCGTTGCAGATCCCGATCATCGGTACGCCGCGATCAACTGCTAACAGCAGCTCGGGCATGAGTTTTTCGCGGGTGTGCATCGCCTTGATCCGTCCCGAGGCAATGTCGTCGCCGTAGGAGAATCCGCCTGGGAATCCGATGAGATCGAATCGGGCGATTTGCGTGGGATCGGCGAGCAATCGGTCCAAATGGACGAGCTCAACCTCTGCCCCGGCGAGCGAAAACGCCCGGCAGAGCTCAACATCGCAGTTTGTACCGGCCGTTCTGATGACGAGGGCGTTGGGCGTTGTCATGGACGATCGTAGGCACAACTCCCAACTCGTCGGGCTGAGATCCGTTGAGTTGGTGCATATAATTGCGGAGACGATCGGGCGATCGCCCGTCGGGGACAACCAGCATATCCAGCTTCCTGCATATCGCGATTTTATGATTCATGCGAACGAAAGGGCACCCATGCCATCTGTATACCCATTCCGTGCCGTCCAGTACAACCAAGGTCGGGGCGATGTTTCTGAGCTGATCTCACCGCCGTACGATGTGCTCGACCAGGCCGCCAAGCAGGCGATGCTCGATCGCAATGCGCACAACGCCGTGGGCATCGACCTGCCNCANGTNCCCGCCAAGGAGNTAGGCCCCGACGCGGTCTATCAGGGCGCGGGCGACTCCTACCGCTCGATGCTCGAATCGGGCGTGCTCTCTCAGCGTGAGACCCCGGCGATCTTTGCCTACCGCCAGACCTTCGAGTTCGAGGGCGAGACCTACCAGCGCTGCGGGATGGCCGCCACGCTTGAGACACTGCCCTTTGGCAACCGCGACGGGGGCGGGATCCTCGCCCACGAGCAAACCTTCGGCGGCCCCAAAGAAGACCGCAAAGCGCTCATGAACGCTTCGCAGTGCCAGTTCTCGCCGATCTTCGGGCTGCATCCGGACGAAGAAGGCGAAGCGGTCGCGATCCTCCATAGCGTGATGGAATCGCGCGACCCGGACATGCACGCCGACATGGGCGACGGCGTCAAGCAGGAGATCTGGACCATCGACGACGAGGCGACCATCGCCAAGTACCAAGCGGCCCTTGACGGCGAGGATATCTTCGTCGCCGACGGGCACCACCGCTACAACACCGCGATCAACTACCTCAGCGAGCTCGAAGCCAAGGGCGAAGTGAGCGCGGACCACCCGGCGCGTCGCACGATGTTCGTGCTCGTCTCGATGTCCGACCCGGGGCTCGCGATCGGCCCGACCCACCGGGTGCTCGGCGGCATGGAGCACTACGAGATCGAGAAGTTTATTGAAGTCTCGCAGGGGCTGCTCAACATCGAGCCGATCGATAACGATCCGCACAAGTTTTTGTCGCAGATGGACACGCTGGCCGAGCGCGAGCAGAACAATGTGTTCGGGATCTATGACTACGCGACGGGGCTGTGCTTCGGGGCGTGGCCGGCGGTCAAGGACACGCTCGAGACCCAGTTCCCTGATCAGTCGCAGGCGTGGCGCAACCTCGATGTCGCAATCATCCAGCACATGATCGTCGAAGAGATCTGCCAGCCCGAGCTCAACAACAACGAGCCGATCAACTGGGCGTTCCCGCACTCGATCGACGAGGTGCTCGCGATCGGCAAGGGCGAGGAGACCGGCTCATCGATCGCCGGGGGCGGCAAGCCCCAGCTGGCGATCATCGTCCGCCCGACGCCGCTCGATGCGGTCCGGGATATCTCGCGTGCTGGCGAGCTGATGCCTCAGAAGTCGACCTTCTTCTACCCGAAGCTGGCGACGGGGCTGTGGCTCAACCCGCTGAGCTGATTCAGGCCTAGCTTAGACAGCTGGGCTTAGACAGCTGGGCTTAGACAGCTTGATTTAGAAATCGATATCAATCGCGGCTGGGTCATAGACCCAGCCCGTTTTTTCATCGTCGGCAAAGTACGGCTCGCCCTCGATGGTCTTGACCGACATCTTGGCGCCCGCCGAGCGGAGCTTGGCGAGCATGTTGCGCCCGATCTTGGCCCGCAGAATCACGACCTGTCCTTCGTAGGTGCGATCGAGCACCTCGGCGCGGTTCTCGATGGTGTGGATGGTTTTGGAGTCTGAGAGCGGGACGGTGATGTCGAGCTCTTGGATCTCGCCGTTGGTGATCAGGGTGACGCGCTCAATGAGCTCGGCTTGGCCCATAGGAAGTTCGGCAGGCTCTGAATCTGGCTCGGCGTCTTGTTCTGGGTTTGGGTCTTCATTTATCTCTGGCGCCAGCGAGCAGATCGGGATCGCCCCGGGCGTGCGTGACTGCCAGTACAAGATATCCTGCTCATCGACGCTCTCGACATCCGCCTTGTTGAGCAGCACCAAAAGCTCAGGGCGCTTGTAGGCGATGAAGTCGGCTGTCCCGTCGCGTTTGGCCCGCAGCGCGTCCTTCTTCTGGCGGTCCTCGACCTCCTCGAACAACTCGTCAAGGGTGGAGATCAC
>JGI24723J26617_10001509_pt1 | contig 20489 bp, 17 predicted proteins | sample Cruoilmetagenom6_FD_26617 | JGI IMG/M metagenome (IMG submission 26617)
CCGGGAATGCCCTATCTGGATATCTGTCGTCGGGTGAAAGACACCTATGGCGCCCCCACTTACGCCTATCAGGTATCAGGTGAATACGCGATGCTGCGCGGGGCGATGGATCAGGGCTGGCTGGACAGCGACAAGGTGATTCTGGAAAGCCTGATGGCATTCAAGCGGGCCGGTTGTGATGGCATCCTGACCTATTTCGCACTGGATGCGGCGCGTTTACTGGCCAGATAGGGGGCGGCGGAACCCTGCTCAGCCCACTATAACTGGTGACAGCCCGGCTTGCATATACTATAGATGTGGCAGACCGGCCAAATAAGGCGGGCATCAGAGGCAACCGGCAGACAAAGGCGTATCCAATGAAAACGATTTCCCGGCGATTAATGATCGCGAGCGCATTTAGCGCAACTATTCTTACGACCGCATGCGGCAATGGTGTTGGTGGCAATGGCGGCGATACAATTGACGCGCGCGTGGACAGCACGATGAATTATCTGTTCAACACACAGCCTGAAACACAGACGCTAAATGACAAGGCAGCGGGTGTTCTTGTCATGCCGCTGATTACCAAGGCCGGGTTCGGTCTGGGCGGATCTTATGGGCGCGGCGCACTGCGGGTTGGCGGCGTAACGGTTGATTATTATTCCGCAGCACAAGCCAGCTTTGGGCTGCAAATCGGCGCGCAGCAATATGCACATGTGCTGTTTTTCATGACCGAAGAAGCCTTGCAGGATTTCCGCTCGTCACCGGGGTGGGCTGCAGGTGCCGATCTGGAATACGCGCTGAACGACCGGGGCGAAAACATTTCAACTGACACGACAACGACATTGTCACCAGTTGTGGCCGTGGTGTTCGGCCAAGCCGGGCTGATCGCAGGTGCAACCGTTGAAGGCACAAAATACAGCCGAATTATTCCCTAGAATTCATCCAAATGACCAATAAAAAGCGCAGGGCATTGCCTTGCGCTTTTTCATTGACCTGACTGCATAGCGGTATTGCGCTGGCCTTTCGGCGTGATCTTCGCTAGGTGGCGCGCTACATCAAAGAAAGAAGCCCAAATGGAACTGCGCAATATCGCGATTATCGCCCACGTTGACCACGGCAAAACCACGCTTGTTGACGAACTGTTAAAACAATCCGGAGCATTCCGGGAAAATCAGGCCGTCGCCGAACGGGCGCTGGACAGCAACGATCTGGAACGCGAACGCGGCATCACCATTTTGGCCAAAGCGACCAGTGTCGAGTGGAAAGACACCCGTATCAACATCGTTGACACACCCGGCCACGCCGATTTCGGTGGCGAAGTCGAACGTATCCTGTCGATGGTAGATGGCGTTGTGCTGTTGGTTGACGCTGCCGAAGGGCCGATGCCGCAAACAAAATTTGTGACATCCAAGGCGCTTGCACTGGGGCTGCGTCCGATCGTTGTGTTGAACAAGGTCGACAAACCCGACGCCGAACCGGACCGCGCACTGGACGAATGTTTTGATCTGTTTTCCAATCTGGGTGCAGACGACGACCAGCTGGATTTCCCGCATCTTTATGCATCGGGCCGCTCTGGCTGGGCCGACACCGAGTTGGACGGGCCGCGCAAAAACCTGGACGCGCTGTTCAATCTTGTCGTCAACCATGTTCCCCAACCCCGTCAGATTAGCCATATGGACGAACCGTTTCGCATGCTGGCCACCACATTGGGCGCAGACCCTTTTATTGGCCGTTTGCTGACAGGCCGCGTGGAAACCGGGGTCCTGAAAACAGGCGCAACGGTTCAGGCGCTGTCTCGTATCAACCAAAAGGTCGAACAGTTCCGCGTCACCAAAATTCAGGCGTTCCGTGGCCTTGCCTTGCAACCGATTGAAGAAGCACGCGCCGGCGACATCGTCACTCTTGCCGGAATGACTAAGGCAACCGTGTCCGACACGATTTGCGCCTTGGCGGTCGAAGAACCTTTGCAAGCCCAACCAATTGATCCACCGACGATTTCTGTAACTTTCGGCATCAACACCAGCCCGCTTGCCGGTCGCGAAGGCAAAAAGGTGCAATCGCGCGTCATCCGCGAACGCCTGATGAAAGAAGCAGAAAGCAACGTCGCGATCAAAATTACAGATGCGCCCGGCGGGGATTCTTTTGAAGTTGCCGGTCGTGGCGAACTGCAAATGGGTGTGTTGATCGAAAANATGCGCCGCGAAGGGTTCGAGCTGTCAATCTCNCGCCCNCAGGTGTTGTTTCGCGAAGAAAACGGTGTGCGCCTAGAACCCGTCGAAGAAGTCACAATTGACGTGGACGACGATTATTCCGGCGCAGTGATTGAAAAAATCACCGGAAGCCGCCGTGGTGAATTGGTCGAAATGAAGCCCGCCGGTGTTGGCAAAACCCGGATCGTGGCCCATGTGCCATCGCGCGGATTGATCGGTTATCACGGTGAATTCATGACCGACACACGTGGCACCGGCGTCTTGAACCGGGTGTTTCACGATTGGGCCCCCCATAAGGGCGCAATCCCCGGCCGTCGTGCTGGTGTGTTGATTTCAATGGAAGGCGGCCAATCGGTGGCCTTTGCACTATGGAATCTAGAAGATCGCGGGCGCATGTTTATCGGCGCGCAGGAACAGGTTTATCAGGGCATGATTATCGGCGAACACAGCCGCGAAAATGATCTGGAAGTGAACCCGTTGAAGGGCAAAAAGCTAACCAACGTGCGCGCATCGGGCACCGATGAAGCCGTGCGCCTGACCACGCCGATCACCCTGTCGCTGGAACAGGCCATTGCCTATATCGACGACGATGAATTGGTCGAGGTCACGCCAAACTCAATCCGTCTGCGCAAACGCCATTTGGACCCACACGAAAGAAAACGCGCCGCTCGCAGCGCGTAAAGCAGGTCTATTCGACCTCTTCAACAACCACCAAATCACGCTTACTGGAGACGCTGGAAAATTTCAGCGCCTCTTTGTAGCGGGGTGAATTGTAACAGTTCACCGCGTCCTCAAATGTTGGAAAACGGGCAACCACATTGCGGGCGCGATCGTTGCCTTCTAGCTGTTTGTGACGCCCCGCGCGCGCCAGAAATACACCACCGAATGCGGCCACTGCCTCACTCGAAATGGCGACATATTTCATGTAGGTTTCTTCGTCTGTCACCTCAATATTGGCGATCCAAAGTGCTGACATTGTTATTCTCCCAATAATTTCCCGGCGGCATCAATTGCCGCCTTTGCGTGGCTTACATCCTTACCGCCGCCCTGCGCCATATCGGGGCGACCACCACCGCCCTTGCCACCCATCTCGCCAACGGCGGCGCGCACAAGATCAACAGCCGATACCTGACCGGTCAGGTCAGCGGTTACACCTGCGGCCACCGCGGCTTTGCCACCCGTGTCCGCAATCAAAAGCACAACGCCAGAGCTAATCCGTGATTTGTGTTCATCAATCAATGCCGGCAAATCCTTGCCAGACACGCCCTGTAGAACATGTGCAATAAAGGTTATGCCGTTGATATTAATACCATTATCAGATTCGGCATCATTGACGCCACCAGCCATTGCCAAATCACGCCGCAGCTGCGCAACTTCGTTTTGCAAATTCTTGCGTTCACCAAGCAGCGCCTGAACACGGTCCACAACCTCGCCCGGCTGTGCTTTTAATGTGCCTGCAATCTCGTTCACGCGGTTGGCTGCTTCTGACAGATAGGTCAGGGCCGCCTGCCCGGTCAGCGCCTCGATCCGGCGAACCCCGGCAGACGACGCACTGTCACCAAGCACGANACAAACGCCAATATCACCGGTCTGGCGCACATGCGTTCCGCCGCAAAGTTCCAGCGAATAGGTCTGNCCATCCAGCCCCTTGCCAGTATCCGCGCGCCCCATTGAAACAACGCGAACTTCGTCACCGTATTTCTCGCCGAAAAGCGCCTGCGCACCCATGTCGCGAGCATCATCAGGCGTCATGATCCGTGTTTCAACGGCCGTGTTTTGGCGAATATAGGCGTTTACATCCGCTTCAACGCGGGAAATTTCCGCGCCNCTCATTGCCTTGGAATGGGAAAAATCAAACCGCAACCGGTCGGATGCATTCAGCGATCCGCGCTGCGCCACATGAGGGCCAAGGACCTCTCGCAGGGCCTCGTGCAACAAATGAGTAGCCGAATGGTTGGCACGGATCGCGCGGCGTCGCTCATGATCCACCGTAAGTTCAGCCGCCGTACCGGATGAAATTGTCCCGTCGGTGACTGTTGCGAAATGAATAAAAACCCCTGCGGCCTTGCGGGTATCTGTAACTTTGGCTGTTCCGCTTTCGGTTTTTATGATGCCCGTGTCACCCACCTGCCCGCCGGATTCACCGTAAAATGGTGTTTGGTTAACAACGATTTGAACCTCGTCACCTGTTCTAGCAGACGCCACGACCGCCCCGTCGTTAACCAGCGCAAGAACCTGCCCTTCGGCCTGTTCGGTGTCATACCCAAGAAACTCGCTCACCCCATGTTCTTCTGCAAGATCGAACCAGATCGTCGCATCGGCCGTTTGCCCCGACCCGGCCCATGCGGCCCGGGCCTTGGCCTTTTGGGCCGCCATCGCTGCATCAAAACCTGCGATATCAACCGAGCGATCCTGTTCACGCAGTGCGTCCTGCGTCAGATCCAGTGGAAACCCATAGGTGTCATAAAGCTTGAACGCCGNTTCGCCCGGCAGTTCAGCGCCGTCCGGCAAATCCGCCACTTCGTCATCAAGTAATTTCAGGCCGCGATCCAGNGTTTGGCGAAACCGGGTTTCTTCCAGATGCAGGGTTTCCTCGATCAACGCCTGCCCGCGGCCCAGTTCCGGATACGCCTGCCCCATCTGCGCCACCAATTCAGGCACCAACCGATGCATCACCGGGTCCTTGGCCCCCAGCAAATGCGCATGCCGCATCGCCCGGCGCATGATCCGTCGCAACACATAGCCGCGTCCGTCGCTGGATGGCATCACACCATCGGCAATCAGAAATGACGTCGACCGCAAATGGTCCGCGATCACCCGGTGATGCACATTTCCGGGTCCGTCCGGGTCTTGGCTGGTGGCATGGGCCGACGCCTCGATCAGCGCGCGCATCGTATCGGTGTCGTAATTGTCGTGTTTGCCTTGCAACAGCGCGCCAACCCGTTCCAGCCCCATGCCGGTATCAATAGACTGCATCGCCAAATCGGTCATCGAGCCGTCTTCGTATTGCTCGTTTTGCATGAACACGATGTTCCAGATTTCGATAAACCGGTCACCATCCTCATCAGGGCTGCCGGGGGGGCCACCGGCGATGTGATCGCCATGGTCATAAAAGATTTCGGTGCAGGGCCCGCACGGCCCGGTCGGGCCCATCATCCAGAAATTGTCATTCGTGGCGATGCGGATGATCCGATCATCCGGCAGTCCGGCGACCTTTTTCCAGATATCGGCAGCCTGATCGTCCGTGTGGTAGACGGTAACCAGCAATCGGTCCTTGTCGATCCCAAAATCGCGGGTCAGCAATTCCCATGCGTAAGAAATTGCCTGTTCCTTGAAGTAGTCGCCAAAAGAGAAATTACCCAACATTTCGAAAAACGTGTGGTGGCGTGCGGTATAGCCAACATTGTCCAAATCATTGTGCTTGCCGCCGGCGCGAACGCATTTCTGCGCAGAGGTCGCGCATGTATAGTCGCGGCGCTCTATGCCGGTAAACAGGTTTTTGAANTGCACCATTCCCGAATTAACAAACATTAACGTCGGGTCGTTACGTGGTACCAGCGGCGAGCTGGGAACAACCTCATGCCCGTTGCTGCGAAAATAATCCAGAAAGGTGGATCGGACGTCATTCAGGCTGGACATATCAGGACTTTCACACGGCGGTTTTGCGTTCAAACCCGTTTATCCGTAAGCCTGTGTGCTGTCCACAACAACTAAAAGGCCGGACAAATTTGCCCGGCCCTTCAACATCTATGTAGCTCGATCTATGTAGCTCGATTAATCGTCGAGCAGCGCATCTTCACCATCAGCGGCANCCGAGGTTTTCATCGCCTTCATCGCNGCNTCCTTNTCAAAATCCAGACCATGTGCCGCCCGAATCTTATCCTCGATTTCAATGGCGAAATGTTCATTGTCGCGCAAAAATTGCTTGGCATTTTCGCGGCCCTGACCGATCCGTTCGTCACCATAACTGAACCAAGATCCGGACTTTTCGACAATCCCGGCTTTCACACCCAGATCGATCAACTCGCCTCTTTTTGAAATTCCTTCGCCATACATGATGTCAAATTCCACCTGCTTGAACGGNGGCGCAACCTTGTTTTTAACAACNTTAACACGGGTCGCNTTGCCNACGATTTCATCGCGATCCTTGATTGCTCCGATACGGCGGATATCCAGACGGACCGACGAATAAAACTTTAGCGCATTACCGCCNGTTGTGGTTTCCGGGCTGCCGAACATCACGCCAATTTTCATCCGGATCTGGTTGATAAAAATCACCATGCAATTGGAACGCGCAATAGAACTGGTCAGTTTACGCATCGCCTGGCTCATCAGGCGTGCGTGAACACCAACACTTGCGTCCCCCATATCACCTTCAAGCTCGGACTTTGGCGTCAGGGCAGCAACCGAATCTATAACGACCATGTTGACAGCACCTGAACGCACCAATGTATCAACGATCTCCAAAGCCTGCTCACCGGTATCGGGCTGCGAAATCAACAGTTCGTCCAGATTGACGCCCAGTTTTTTGGCGTAAAGCGGATCGAGCGCATGTTCGGCATCCACAAACGCACAGACCCCGCCCTTTTTTTGCTCTTCGGCAACGCAATGCAGCGTCAGGGTCGTCTTACCGGAACTTTCGGGCCCATAAATTTCCACGATCCGCCCCTTGGGCAGGCCGCCAATGCCAAGTGCAATATCCAACCCCAGCGAACCGGTCGATGTGCTATCGATTTCCTGCGCCGGGTTGTCAGCGCCCAGCTTCATGATCGAGCCTTTGCCGAACTGCCGTTCGATCTGGGCCAAAGCCGAATCCAAGGCTTTTTGTTTTTCGTTGTCGCGCTTGTTTGTCATATCCAGAACTTCTGCCATAGCCATTATTTCGTTCCTTATTCCACACCCCGTCTGGGGCGGCAATGCTGCCTGATGTTCGCCTCTTGTTCTTATTGTCACTTATGAGACCAAAACAGGAACATTTCAAGTAAATTGTTATTACTATAATTTTGCAGCACATGGTTAAGGAAAGGTTTAGGGGAATTGGGAACCACTATGAAATCGGGATTAGCATCGCCCAAGCAGGGTTTATTGCCCCCTGCGCAGTAGTCCAACCAATGTAGTTGCCGTCTTTTGGGCGCAAAGAGTTAATGAAACTGATCGTTAACAGTTGCAGTCAGTTCATTCAGGCTAAACGGTTTTGGCAGGAATACTGAATTTGGAATGCGGGCCTGTTGCTGTGAAAAACTTTCCTCTGCGTACCCCGAGACAAAAACCACTTTTACGCCGGGTCTATCCTGCAGCGCCTTTGCGACCCAACTTGGACCGTCCATTCCCGGCATGATCACATCAGTAACAAAAACATCCACTTCCAGTGACCGGTCCTCAAGCGTCTTCAAAGCATCCTCGGCGTTTTCAGCCTCAAGCACAGTATAGCCGCGCATTTTTAAGGCGCGCGACGCAAAGGCACGCACCGGGGCTTCATCTTCAACCAGCAACACAACCCCGCCGGTGTGAGAATGGGTCGGTTTTGGAATGTCTGCAGCAGCTTGGGCAGTTATATCATTGACCCGGTCGGTGGCGGGGAAATACAGGGTGAAATTCGTGCCGCTGCCAACCACGCTGTCTGCAAAAATGTAGCCACCCGTTTGTTTGACAATTCCGTAGGCCATAGACAGACCCAAGCCGGTACCCTCGCCCGTGCGCTTGGTTGTAAAAAACGGCTCGAATATTTTTGGAAGGCGGTCTTTGGCTATCCCGCACCCTTGATCTGTTACCGAGATGACAATGTAGTCGCCAGCCGGAACCACCGCCCGGTCCCGCTCAATCGCCTCGCTCAGATGCTCCAGTCGGGTCTGAATAGAAACTTCGCCGCCATCTGGCATAGCGTCGCGTGCATTCACCACCAGGTTCATGATGACCTGTTCTAACTGTCGCTTGTCGGCACGTATCGGCAGCAGATCTGCGTCATGGCGCAACGATAGAACCACCCGCTCCCCCACAAGCCGGTTAAGCAGATGGGCCAGATCATCTAACGTATCCTGAATTTCCAGCAATTCCGGCTTCAAAGTCTGTTTTCGCGAAAACGCCAGCAATTGGCCCACCAGACTTGCCGCGCGATTGGCATTCTGGCTGATCTGATCCAGATCACCAAAATCCGGGTCCCCTTCGTCATGGCGCAGCAACAACAGGTCGCAATGGCCGCTTATCGCAGTCAGAAGATTGTTGAAATCATGAGCAACCCCACCAGCCAATTGGCCGATCGCCTGCATCTTCTGGCTTTGCACAAACTGTGCCTCCAGCGTTTTTAGCTTGGTCGCGTCATTCAGAACCACGACCAGATTGGTATCATTGCCCTCGCTCACACGTGTCAGGGACACTTGCAAAAAGACGTCCCGGTCCGGACGCGAGGCCCGCACAAATTCGGTTCGACACACACCGCGCGGTTCTGCAGCTTCGGCCAGCCAGTCGGCAACCGAACGCCCCAATCCTTCAACCAAATCGCCAAAATACTGCGCAGGTTGACCGTCAACGGCCAATAGATCGCGCGCCAGCCGGTTGCACAAAACGATCTTGCCGTCGGGCGAAACTTTCATCAACGGAACAGGAAGTTCATCAAACAAATCCCAGTTGCCAGCCGTATCAGAGGCAACACCATCAGCCGGCAAAAGGAAAATTTCCTTGCGACCGCCGGTTCCGTCAACGGCGCAAAGTAACGCCTTTAGCGGGCCATCCACGCCGGCCACCTCATGCACGCCACCGGGCCGCAGCGGCAAATCGTTGATAATGCGGTCAAGCCGGGCCTCTCGTCCGCCCAAAATCCGACGCATCACGTCATTCATGAACAGCACAGTCCCCGCCTTGCTGATCGTCATCATCGGCAAGCTGATCCCTTCGGCGCTGCGCCCGGGGTTGCTGCGTTCGATGATATCTTCAAGGCGCCACAAAAAACCGCTGTCAGCCAGCTTGTGGACGGACAGGCGCAAATGCCCCCGACGCAGCACCACATCTTCGCGGGCAAAACCGCTGGTTGTGGCGTGGCTTTGAAGGCGGCGCAACGTTGCCGAAGGCGATGCCAGTATATCGCCAAACGAGGCCAGCAAGGTTTCCTGGCTGGCACCAAAGCGTTCCGTCGCTACCCGATTGCGATAAACCACCAGCCCGTCGGTATCGGTGGTAAAACTGGGGGACGCGTCCCATTCGACAAATCCGGCCACAGTTTTCTGAAACACGATCATTTCCCGATTGTGTCGCAGCGAAATTCGTTTGATCGCGACCGTCAGAAACAACAAAGTGCATCCAGACCCCAGCAGCACCAGCCCCACTGGGGCGTTGGGCACATAAAGCGCACCCACCAGTGCCATCACAGACAACCCCAGCAGATACCCAACCTTTGGGGCAAGCCGCAGCGCATGGTCGATCATTGGATGGCGGGATAGCGCCAAATACGACACCGCAATCTCCCCTCTCGATTCGTTCAGAATGTATTTCGAGCGGAAACAGTTAATTGCCGATTAATCTTGATCGAAACACAACGTATAGTTGTGTATTATTTTTACGATACCCGCGTCAAGAGAGACAGATAGAACCCATCACCGCCTTGCAGCGGCAAAAACGCGTGATCCTTAACCAATTGCCAAGACTTGTGATCCGACAGAAACGCATCAACCCGGGCGCGGTTTTCAACCTCGAATAAAGAGCAGGTTACATAGGCGAGCGTTCCGCCAATCTTTGTCAGCGGCGCAGCCTGATCCAGGATTGCGCCCTGCAACGCGGTCAGTTCCGCCAGACGGTCCGGGTTCAGCGCCCATTTTGCCTCNGGTTTGCGCCGCCAGGACCCGCTGCCGGAACAGGGCACGTCACAGAGCACCAGATCGAATGACTGGCCTGTTAACCCTTCGGTCTCAATAATTTCAATATCGGCCCCGGCCCGTTCGGCGCGCACTGGCAGGTCGCGCATCCGCTCAACTATCGCGTCATGGGCCGCTATCCGGGCTGCCCCCCGTGCAGCAATGCCAAGGCTTTTACCCCCGCCACCGGCGCAAAAATCCAAAACCTGACTGGTGGAATTGAGCGGCAACAGATCAACCACAGCCTGACTGCCCGCGTCCTGCAATTCGACCAGACCGTCCTGATAGGCATCACTGGCACCGATACGTCGCGGGTTCTTGGTGACTTCGATGGCCGTTGGCGACAACGGGTGCGGCTGTGACTCAATCTCGTGTTTGGCCAACGCCGCGATCGCGCCGGCCCGATCCCCTTTTGCCGCGTTTGCCCGCAGGAAAACCGGGGCGCGGGTCTGTAGTGCCGTCAGGACTGCGGTGCTGTCGTCGCCAAGGTCGCCGTCAAAACGGTCCTGCAACCAATCCGGGCAATCAAGCTGAACCGAGCGCGGTGCCAAAGCAATGTCGGGCTGTTCCTGCTCGGCTTCACTTAGCACGGGCGGCGCGAATTTTGCGCCTGAAAACAAAGCATTAACATCCAAGGATTGCGCACGCGCCAGACCTATCATCAGGGCGCGCCCGTTTAGCGCCCCGCCACGCCATGCAAACGAACGCTGGCACCGCAGCGCATCAAATACGTGGTCGCGAACTGCGGCCCGGTCGCCGGACCCGGCATAGCGGTTGCCCCGCCCCCAGTTGGACAGCACCTTNTCCACCGGCTCGCCAGTCAGGATTGTATCAAGAATTTCAATCGCCGCAGCGATCCGGGCAGCAGGTATCATTTGGCCTCGTCTGGTTAAATTAGGAACGCCGGGTAAGCAATTGATTATAAAAGGCGATAGTTCGGGCTTTCCCGCGTGATCTGCACATCGTGCACATGGCTTTCCTTTAACCCGGCACCGCTGATTTTAACGAATTCGCAATTCTTGCGCATGTCCTGAACCGTGGCATTGCCCGTGTATCCCATGGCNGCGCGCAGACCGCCGACCAACTGGTGCAACACTGTGCCCGCGGGCCCCTTATAGGGCACCTGCCCTTCGATACCTTCGGGCACCAGCTTGTCGCTGGCCGCATCTTTCTGAAAATACCGATCAGCCGAGCCGCGCGCCATCGCGCCAAGACTGCCCATGCCGCGATACGATTTAAAGCTGCGGCCCTGATAAAGGATCACCTCGCCGGGGCTTTCATCGGTTCCCGCAATCATGCTGCCAACCATCGCACAGGAGGCACCCGCCGCAATCGCCTTGGCAAAATCGCCGGAAAACTTAATGCCGCCATCGGCAATCACCGGGGTCTCGCCCGCCGCCGCCGCGCAATCGGAAATCGCCGTAAGCTGGGGCACACCGACGCCAGCAACCATCCGCGTGGTGCAAATAGAGCCCGGCCCGATCCCGACCTTGACCGCATCCGCACCAGCCCCAATCAGGGCACGCGTTGCTTCGCCGGTGGCGACGTTGCCGGCCATCACCTGCACATCGTTTGACAGCTTCTTGGCCCGTTCAACAGCAATCGCAACGCCTTCGGAATGGCCATGGGCGGTGTCGATCACGATCAGATCAACGCCAGCCTCGACCAGCGCCTGCGTGCGCTCAAACCCGGCGTCACCAACCGTCGTTGCTGCGGCCACCCGCAGCCGTCCCAGATGATCCTTACAGGCATGCGGGTTCAGCACCGCCTGTTCACTGTCTTTCAGCGTCAGCAAGCCTGTCAGCTTGCCGTTACCATCCGTTACCAGCAGTTTTTCAATCCGGCGCGCCTGCATCAGGCTGCGGGCCTCATCCAGATCGGCAGGCTCGGTCAGAACCGCCAGATCATCCGAGGTCATCATCACCCGCACAGGCGTCTTGTCATCGCTGGCAAAGCGCATGTCGCGGTTGGTGACGATACCGACGACCCGCCCGACCTCGTCCACCACCGGAAACCCGGTAACCCGGTAGCGTTCCTGCAGCGCCTTGGCATCAGCCAACGTCTGATCGGCCCTCAGCGTAATCGGGCTATAGACAATGCCGCTTTCAAAGCGTTTCACCCGGCGCACTTCGCGGGCCTGCTCTTCCACGCTAAGGTTGCGATGCACCACGCCAAGACCACCTGATTGCGCCATCGCAATAGCCATCTGTGCTTCGGTTACGGTGTCCATCGCCGAGCTTAAAAGCGGGATGTTCATACGGATTGAGCGGGTGACAAATGTGGATGTATCGGCCGTTGAGGGCAGCACACTGGAAGCGGCTGGCACAAGCAGAACATCGTCAAAGGTAAGCGCCTCGCGAATCTCCATTTGGGGGTCTCCTTGGAGGATTTCGTTTGACGGCTCCCTATTTCATGGCTTGGGGGGAATGAAAAGGGGTCAATCAGGGGTCATGACCAAAAAGGCCTAAATCCGGGCGGCGTTGGTGATCACGGCCAGNTTGCCCGAGGACCAGAGTTTCATGATCCGATAGGCGATGACCGGAACAACAATGCTGGCCGCCCCNAANGATATTGCCCCCAGAAGGCGGAACAGATCGTTGTCTGGCGACAAGATCAGCATCAGGTTAGCAAAGGCTGCCATAGGAAAGGTGAACGCGCCCCAAAACGGGCTGAAACCACTTGCCGTCAGATATCGGACCCGCACGATCAACACGGCGATGACAATCACCGCCAGCCAGCCGAAAATCTGCGCCAGAACCATATGGCCAAGCATCGCACCAACGATGCCAAACAGGCANAAAGGTGCNAGATGGATCGACAGCGCCGGGCGCAAGGGTGCGGGCACACCGCGCGCGCGCGACACCACCAGATGCCCGATCCANATGGTTGCGGCCAACGGNATTGTAACGAACAGGATCACCTCGGACATCTGCACNGCACCAAGCGGGATNGCGGCCAACGGNGCGACGATGAAGCCAACAAATGTCAAATGCCAGATCGGCGTGATGCGGCGTTGGGGCAACGGGGCCGGCAATAAAACCCAGACCACGGCAAAGGCCACCACCGCATGGGCTGCAAGCCCAAGCATCAAAGCCACTTGCGCCGCACAGGCACCGTAAGGGATCAGGGTTGCCGCAAACAACAATCCAGCCGCACTGGCCCCCGACAGGCCCGCCCTGCCCGGCAGGATTTTCAGATCCCGCAACAAGACGCCCGGATCACGCAGAAACTTCGCCAGATAGGCAATAACGCAGAACACAAAAAGCAGGCTGACCGCCCCAAGAATAAGTTCTGCCAGATCGGTCGGGCTGCCAAAAACCTCGGCTGCGCGCCGCCAAGCCAGCCCAAGCCCGAACAACCCCAGTACCGGCGGAAATATCCCCGGAGGCGTCTGACGGAACAATCCGGGTGCAGGCTGCGTGCTGGAAGCGGAATTGGGCATGACGTTTCCTGACCTTACAAAATGTCGACCGCCCGATACCAGCCCGGCACCAGACAAAGCAGTGGAATTAAAAGTGACATTGGGCGGTAACGAAGGAAAGGGCAATTTTTCATTCCAAGCCTGCTTTGGGTGCTATCGGTCACTATCAACACCCATAGTATTGGCACCTGACATTTCGCCGCCCCCAGCATCGCCTTGTGCAAGCGGGGTGAACTTGGGCCTGACAAACCTGCGCAAGCCCGCTAGTAACCATGCAAAATCCACCGGATAGCGCAAACATGACACATCACACCGCTGACACCTATTCGCTTGTCGCTGATATTGGCGGCACCAACACACGTGTTGCACTGGCAAAGGGGCGCCAGTTACTGCCCGACACGGTGCAAAAATATGCCAATACTGATTTTGACGGGCTCGAGCCACTGTTGCGCCAATATATCACCCAGCAGGGCGATGTGGATTGCCGTGCGGTCTGCGTAGCCGTTGCCGGGCCGGTGCGCGATGGCATCGCTGTGCTGACCAATCGGGACTGGACGATTGACACAGGAACACTGGCCGCCGCCGCGCGGGCAGAAAAGGTTGCGATCCTTAATGATTTGCAGGCGCAGGGCCACGCGCTGGGGCATATTGATCCGGGCAANATCCGCNCTGTCATGNCCGGCGGCACACCANCCCAAGGGGCAACACAATTGGTGGTGGGCATTGGCACCGGNGCCAACGCGGCCCCGGTTTTTGAAACAGACCACGGACGAATGGTTATGCCGTCTGAATGCGGCCACGCCAACCTGCCGATCCGCACCCCGGCAGACCTGCGGCTATGCCAGTATGTGGAAACCGCACATGGATTTGCTGGCGTCGAAGATGTCTTATCGGGGCGCGGATTGGAACGTGTCTATCGCTGGCTTGGCCTTGAAGCCGAAGATGAGGTCAAAAAAAGCGCCGCCGACATCATGGCAGGCATCAACGACGGCAACGATCCCCGCGCCAGCAAGGCGGTCGGTGTCTTCATCCGGATTTTGGGCACATTCGTTGGCAATCAGGCGCTGATCCAACTGCCCTTTGGCGGCATTTATCTGATCGGTGGTGTTGCGCGCGCAATGGCCCCGCACCTAAGCGACTTTGGCTTTGAAGCCGCGTTTTGCGACAAAGGACGGTTTGGCGATTTCATGCAATCTTTCCCGGTCCGGGTGATCGAGGACGACTATGCAGCCCTGATCGGCTGCGCCAGTTATTTGGCCAATACTCCCTGAAATTCACTGTCAGTTAAGCTTAACGCGTCAATGTAAAGCGGTCGGGTGGCTAAGGGCGCCGGGCCTTTTTACGACCCAACAGGGAAAGGGGTATCTGTGGCTTTGCGCAAGGATCTTAGCGTGTTAGTGGTCGATGACATGACTGTCAGTCGGCAAATCCTGTTGCAGTTGCTGGAACATATGGGGGTGCAAAAAGTGCAGTCTGCCGCCGGTGGTGTTGATGCGATGCTATCACTGGAACGCAGACCCGCTGACGTTGTCCTTTGCGACATGAACATGCCCGACATGACCGGATTGCAGCTATTGCAACACCTGCGTGCAGACGCTCAACACNACCGGATCGGGTTTGTGATGACCAGCGGCGAAGATACGGGCGAAATGATTCANGAAGCATGGCACCACGGAATGGATCAGTTCCTGCCAAAACCGTTTGAGATGGATAGTCTTATAACCTGTCTGGAAGGTGTTGCCGGGCGAATATAGCGCGCTCAGGCTTCCAGCTCGGCGTCCCAATACAAAAAATCCACCCAGGTGTCGTGCAGGTGGTTTGGTGGAAACTTCCGGCCCAGATTGCGCAATTGCTCGGCCTCTGGTTTTCGGATTGGCTTGCGCAAAGACATGGCCGTCTGATGCAAGCTCTGCGCGCCTTTTTTCAGGTTACACGGCGCACAGGCAGCAACGACATTTTCCCAACTGGTTATCCCGCCCCTTGAACGCGGAATGACATGATCAAACGTCAGCTCGCCCTTTGCACCGCAATACTGGCAACAAAATTCGTCCCTCAGAAATAAATTAAAGCGCGTGAAGGCCACGCGCTTTTGGGGTTTCACATAGTCTTTCAGAACAACGACCGACGGAATACTGATCGTCGTGGTCGGGCTTCGCACCACCGCGTCATATTCGGCCACAATATCCACCCGATCCAGATAGGCCGCCTTGATCGCTTCCTGCCAGGACCACAGCGATAATGGGTAGTAGGACAATGGCCGATAGTCCGCATTCAGCACCAGCGCCGGGTGATCTTTGGTCCCGCTCGCTTCACGAACAAAACTAGTCCTGAAGTCACCTGCCATGGCTTGTCGTCACCTTCGTCCTGTTTGCCCGGTCAATCCATCTGCCAGTTAAGAGTCCGATCCGGGGTCTTATGCGCCCATATCTGCGACTATATATGGTGGCAAAAAACAGACAAGCCCCGATATTTGGACGCCCCTTTGACGCATTCCCTACGATAGAACTTTCCAAAAACGGTAACTTAGGTCGCGCCATGCTTAGGATAGCCGCACGATTAAAACCCCAGCTTGTCCTTCAGAAACGCCAGCGCCACCCCCAGACCATCAGGTGAAATCGCGTGCCCGGTGCCCTTCATCACATGCGCATAGACGTCCTTCCAACCCGCCTGTTGCAGGCCTTCGACCGCATCTGGCAGTGATTGGGGCGGCACGACTTCGTCCATATCGCCATGTATCAATAGGATCGGCGGACGGGTCTGCACGTCGTCTTTCAACAGGTCAGGCTCGATCAAACGGCCCGAAAATCCGACCACACCAGCCAGTTCATCCTCGCGTCGCGGCGCGACGTGAAGGCTCATCATGGTGCCTTGGGAAAACCCAACCAGTGCGACCTGTTCGGGCAGCAAATCTTCGTCCACCATCAGCGCATCCAGAAAAGCATTCAGATCGGCAATAGCAGCCTGCATTCCGGCAGCAGCGTCTTCTTCAGATGTGCCATCCATCCAAGGGATCGGAAACCACTGAAACCCCATCGGCGAGGCCGCGCAGCCCTCGGGTGCATCGGGGGCGACGAATAATGTGTCTGGCAAATGTTCGCCCAAAGGGTCCGCCAACCCCAATAAATCGGCACCATTGGCCCCGTATCCATGTAAAAACACAACCGCAGAACGTGTCTGTCCTGATGCGGGGCCTTTGCGCCCGCTTTCCAATACTCGTGTCATCTGATCCCTTCACGTTCTTTTGCCAGCCCGTAGTATGCCCAGAGCAAGCGGGCTGCAACGCTTCGCCACGGNGCCCAGTCCTGTGCCATCGCACGAAACGNTTTTTCGCGCGGACGTTCGGGCAGATCAAACAGCATACGCGCCGCTTCTTGCAGNGCNANATCGCCCGGCGCAAAGACATCCGCACGCCCCAGCGAGAACATCGCATAAATCTCGGCCGTCCACGGCCCGATNCCGGGCACCGCGACCAGTTGATCTANGACGTCTTGCGTGGGTTGATCGCGCAGGCGGGCAAAACGAATACCCGATTTGGCCAGTTCGCGGCCATATAGAATTTTTTGACGGCTCAAACCGCAGGCGCGCAGGTCTTCGTCGCTGGCAGCGGCAATTTTGCGCGGGCCTGTAAGACGCGCCGCTTTCAGCCGCCCCCAGATTGCATCCGCTGCGGCAACGCTGACCTGCTGGCTGACAATCGCGCCAAATAATGCGGCAAATCCGTCTTTGCGAAGACGCAGCGGCAATGGGCCGGTCAATTTCAGCGCTGCGGCGAACCGCGGCTCGATACCCGCCAGATATTCCGCGCCCTCTGCGATACAGTCGGCCGATGTGATGATGCGCCCTACCATTTTAGCGCCTGCGCCCATTTTAGCGCACCTGCCGCTGTTTCAACCCGCGGTGCATCCGGTTGCCTTGGCCTGCGGATCATCAAAACCGGAATTCCCAGCTGTGCAGCCGCCGTCAGTTTGGTCCGGTTGGCGGTGCCGCCTGCGTTTTTGACGATCAAACAGTCGACCCCCAGCTTGGTGAACAAAGCCAGCTCGTCGGCCACCGAAAACGGCGGACGCCCCACCAGAAAACGACCATTTGGAAACGGAAACGGGCCGTCCGGCGTGTTTATCTGACGACAGATCAGCGCCCGCCCGGACAGGTTGGCAAACCCCGGCAAAGTCTGGCGTCCAGTGGCCAGGAATACTGTTGCTCCGTCGGCGATGTGCTTTGCTGCATCCTGTTCGCGCTCGATCTGGGTCCAATTGTCGCCCGGCTCGGCGTGCCAAGCGGGACGCAGCACTTGCAGGTAAGGCAGCCCTCGGCGCTGCGCGATTTCCGCGGTGCGCTGCGTTATCTGGATGGCGAAAGGATGGGTCGCATCAATGATGGCGCGGATCGCGTTTTGATCTAGGAAATCTTCAAACGCTGCCGCCCCGCCAAAACCACCGCGGCGTACCGTAATGGGCAGGTCTTTGGGGTCGCGTGTGACCCCGGCAAGCGACGCAATGGCGGGGATTTTCGCCGCAGCTAGCCCGCTTGCGATAATTCGCGCCTCGGCGGTTCCGGCCATCAACAACAGCATCAGGCAGCTCTGGCCAGAATGACCCCGGCGCGATCCACGATCACAACGTCAACCCGAATATCAGCACCCTTCAGCAAAGCGACGGCCGCCGCGCGCGCGCGCAAAGCCACCGCTTGGGCCAGCGGCGGGCCGGCAATTTCCAGCGCGTGCAGTGCCGTATTGGCACCCGCGACACGCGGATCATCAGCCAGCAGCGCAAGCTGTTCCATATCCACCTGACTGCGCGAGGAATGCAGATCCACCGCACCTTGGGCCAGTTTCGTCATCTTGCCGATGCCACCACCGATGGTCAGCCGGGGCAGCGGGTGGCGGGCAAGGTATTTCAACATCCCGCCCGCAAAATCGCCCATATCCAGCATCGCGTGATCGGGCAGCTTGCAATCGGCCTGAACCGCCATTTCCGACATGGCCCCCGTGCATCCGGCCACATGTTGCACCCCCCCTGCCCGCGCCACGTCAATTCCACGATGGATCGAGGCGATCCACGCCGAACAGGAAAACGGGCGCACAATCCCGGTTGTGCCAAGGATCGACAACCCGCCCTGAATGCCCAGCCGGGGGTTCCATGTCTTTGCCGCGATGTCTGCACCGCCGGGGATCGAAACTGTGATTTCAATGTCAGCGGGCTGGCCAAAATGCGCAGCCATTTCCTGCACCACCGCTGTCATCATCTGGCGCGGCACCGGGTTGATGGCCGGTTCTCCCGGCGCAATGGGCAGCCCCGGCATGGTAACGGTGCCGACACCCACGCCAGCCCTAAACACCACACCACCCGTCGAGGCGCTAACCCGCGCGATCACCAAGGCCCCATGTGTCACATCCGGATCGTCGCCTGCATCCTTGGTAATCCCGGCTTCTGCCCAGCCTTTGCCCGCCCCCTGATGGGCCAGCGCAAACGTCGGCGTCTCGCCGCGCGGCAGGGTGATTGTTACGTCAGTTGGAAAATCCCCACCCCATAACTGTATCAGCGCCGCTTTGGTTGCGGCGGTCGCACAGGCGCCGGTGGTCCAGCCCCGGCGCAGGTCAGATGCGGGTTTGCGTGTCATCGGGCTGACTATAGGCGCAGGGATTGCTGCCGCCAATCACCGATCTGACCCCCAGCTATGTCTTTTCGTCGCCGCCTCAACGCGCCATAACAAGCACATGACCGACTCACCCAACCTTCCCGCCGCCGATCTTCCTGTCGCTGACTGGCCCGAGCTTTTGCCCGGTTGGGTCTGGCTGTGTGGTGCTGGCCCCGGTGATCCCGGCTTACTGACGCTGCATGCACTGAACGCTCTGCGTCAGGCGGACGTAATAGTCTATGACGCTTTGGTTGCGCCGGGCATTCTGGATTGGGCGCGCCCGGACGCCGAAATGATCTATGCCGGCAAACGGGGCGGCAAACCATCCACCAAACAGCAGGACATATCGCTGCGGCTGGTTGATCTGGCCAAAGCGGGCAAGCGGGTGTTGCGCCTGAAGGGCGGCGATCCGTTTGTTTTCGGGCGCGGTGGTGAAGAAGCACAGACACTGGTGCAGCATGACATTCCAGTGCGCATCATTCCGGGCATTTCTGCCGGGATCGGCGGGCTGGCCTATGCGGGCATCCCGGTAACGCACCGCGACGTGAACCAATCAGTAACCTTCGTGACCGGCCATGATCAGTCGGGCAACACGCCCACGTCACTGAACTGGCACGCGATTTCAAACGCCAGTCCGGTGCTCGTGATCTATATGGGCACCAAACATATCGGCCAGATTGCGGCGGCTTTGATGGCGGCCGGACGCCGCGCGGACGAGCCGGTTGCCATTGTCACAAACGCCACAACCCCCGACCAAAACGTGCTGGAAACCACCCTGACAACTGTCGAGACCGACATCGCAGCCTCGGGCATCGCGCCCCCTGCGGTGATCTGCGTCGGGCGCTCGGTGCTATTGCGTCAGGTGCTGGACTGGCAGGCTTTGGCCACCGGAACAAAACCACGCAATCTGGACCCGCTGGGGCGCGGCCGCCCTGCCGAAGCCCCATGAGCAACGGCCTTGTCATCGCGGCCCCCGCCTCGGGCAGCGGCAAGACCACGATCACACTTGGCATATTGCACGCCCTTGCCCAATCGGGGCTGGCAGTTCGCGGTGCCAAATCCGGGCCCGATTATATTGACCCGCGCTTTCACGAGGCCGCCTGCGGCGCGCCCTGCCTGAACCTTGATGCATGGGCGATGTCGCCTGCGCGCATTCGCAGCCTTGCCGCCGGGCCGGGATTGCTGGTGGTCGAGGGCGCCATGGGCCTGTTTGACGGCGCACCGCCCGCGGGCAAGGGCGCAACCGCCGATATCGCCCGCATTCTTAATGCACCGGTGGTGCTGGTGGTGGATGCGGCAAGCATGGCGCAATCTGTCGCCGCGCTGGTCAGCGGGTTTGCCCGACATGATCCCTTGATCAATGTGGCGGGTATTATCCTGAACAAAATCGGCTCG
>JGI24723J26617_10001511_pt1 | contig 20457 bp, 18 predicted proteins | sample Cruoilmetagenom6_FD_26617 | JGI IMG/M metagenome (IMG submission 26617)
GCACTTGTTATGAATAGTATCACAATAGTATTGAAAATATTTTTTGACTAGTAAAAAAATATAAATAGCTGATAATAAACAAAAATATTTTAGATTACATCATATTACTAGTTTTTATAAAAAAATTGCTAGTCTGATACACAGATTATAGTCTTTGAAAAATCAAACAAAAAGGCATATAAAATGTACTTTCAAAATCCTGTATTTATTCCTGGACCGACTAACATACCGGAAATTTTGCGCAAAGCTGTTGATATGCCAACTCTGGATCACCGATCCTCGCTGTTTGGTGAAATCCTACATCCTGCACTTGCCGGTGTTAAAGCGGTATTGAAAAGTCAAACTGCAGAAATATTTGTGTTTCCATCAACGGGAACGGGGGGGTGGGAAACCGCCCTGACCAACACGCTTTCAGCGGGTGATAAAGTTCTGACTGCACGCAATGGCATGTTCAGTCAGCGTTGGATTGATATGTGCCAACGTCATAGGCTGGATGTTGAAGTTGTTGAAATCCCTTGGGGGGAAGGTCTGCCTGCGGATCGTTATGAAGAAATTTTGACGGCAGATACCGCGCATCAAATTAAAGCGGTTCTGGCCACACATAATGAAACCGCTACGGGTGTTTTGTCAGATATTGCGGCTGTACGCAAAGCACTGGATGGTGCAAACCATCCGGCACTTTTGTATGTGGACGGAGTTAGTTCCATCGGTTCAATGGATTTTCGTATGGATGAGTGGGGGGTGGATATTGCGATCACAGGCTCTCAAAAAGGCTTTATGTTACCTGCAGGTCTAGCGGTTATAGGTTTTGGTCCCAAGGCAATGGCGGCCATTGAAACCGCGACTTTACCACGCACATTCTTTGACATCCGTGATATGGGCACAACCTACGCCAAAAACGCTTATCCTTATACTCCTGCAGTTGGTTTATTGAACGGGTTAAAAATGGCAACTGAAATGCTGCTTGGTGAAGGGTTGGAAAATGTCTTTACCCGCCATCGTCGTATTGCAGGCGGTGTACGTGCGGCAGTCGATGCTTGGGGGTTGAAACTCTGTGCCGTATCACCTGATTTATATTCTGATACAGTTAGTGCAATCTGCACACCCGAAGGCTTTAACGCTACAGATATTGTTACCCATGCCGCTGACAAATACGATGTCGCTTTCGGTGTGGGCTTGGGTGAGGTTGCGGGCAAGGTTTTCCGTATTGGTCACTTGGGCCGTCTGACGGATGTGATGACCTTGTCAGGTATTGCTACCGCTGAAATGTGTATGGTTGATCTGGGGTTGGATATTCAACTTGGTACAGGTGTTGCCGCCGCGCAAGAGCATTACCGCATGTAATTGAAGGAACGTTAAATGTATATACCGACCCTTGACGATATGCTTGCCGCGCATGAGCGTATCAAGCCCTATATTCACCACACACCTGTATTGACGTCGACATTCATGAATGAGTTGTCAGGTGCAGAGTTGTTTTTTAAATGTGAGAATTTTCAAAAAGCAGGTGCCTTCAAAGTGCGTGGCGCTTCAAATGCGGTATTTGGCCTGCCTGATGATATGCTGGAAAAAGGTGTCGCCACCCATTCCAGTGGCAATCATGCGCTTAGCCTGTCCTATGCGGCAGGTCGGCGGGGTATTCCCTGTACAGTGGTGATGCCGCGCACGGCACCGCTAGCCAAAAAAGATGCGGTGATCGGTTATGGTGGCAAGATCGTCGAATGCGAGCCATCAACTTCCAGTCGTGAGGAAGTTTTTGCTGAAGTTGTTAAACAGACAGGGGCCGAATTTGTTCATCCTTATAACGATCCGCGTGTAATTGCGGGGCAAGGAACGTGTTCGCGAGAGTTGATTGGGCAGGTTGATGGGCTTGATGCTGTGATGGCACCCATCGGTGGCGGAGGTATGATTTCAGGTACATGTCTGACCTTGTCAAACTTAGCCCCGACCGTGAAGGTCTATGCTGCTGAACCCGAACAGGCNGATGATGCTGCACGTAGTTTCAAGGCTGGTCGTATCATTGCNGACGATGCACCCATAACTGTGGCAGATGGTTTGAAAGTACCGCTTAAGGAGCTGACATGGCACTTTGTCAGTAATCATGTCACCGATATCCTGACTGCAAGTGAAGATGAAATTGTGGAAGCGATGAAGCTGATCTGGAAGCGGATGAAAATCGTGATGGAACCCAGCAGCGCTGTGCCATTGGCAACCATTTTGAAAAACAAGGACATATTCGCAGGCAAGCGGGTCGGGATCATTATTACCGGTGGTAATGTTGATTTGGATTTACTGCCTTGGATGAAGGTCTGAAAAGGAGAAAGTTATGAACGTAGAAAATGATTTTAAAGGCTTGGAAGTTGGCTTTGACGTGCCTGCCTTGCCTGGTATGGACACAGCCGATATTCAAACGCCTTGCCTGATCCTTGATCTGGACGCACTGGAACGCAACGTTAAAAAGATGGGTGATCTGGCGCGTGAAATGGGTGTTCGCCACCGTGCCCACGGGAAAATGCATAAATCTGTGGATGTAGCGAAGCTGCAGGAAACGCTGGGCCACTCGGTTGGAGTGTGCTGTCAGAAAGTGTCCGAGGCAGAGGTTTTTGTCCGTGGTGGCATCAAGGATGTCATGGTGTCCAATCAGGTGCGTGATCCAGCTAAGATTGACCGCCTTGCGCGGATGCCAAAACTGGGTGCGCGGGTCTTGGTCTGTGTAGATGATCCGGAAAATGTCGTTGATTTGGCCGCTGCCGCGCAAAAGCACGGAACGCAGATTGAATGCCTCGTGGAGATTGATTGCGGTGCAGGTCGTTGCGGTGTGACATCCTCGCAAGAGGTGGTGAATATCGCAAAACTGATTGACGCTGCTGACGGCCTGAAGTTTGCAGGTATCCAAGCTTATCAGGGTGCAATGCAGCATCTTGATCTATACAATGACCGCAAAGCGAAAATCGATATAGCGGTTGAGCAGGTGGAACACGCGGTTAACGCGTTGAAGTCGCAAGGTTTGGAATGTGATATTGTTGGCGGTGGCGGCACTGGCTCTTATTATTTCGAAGGTACATCGGGTGTGTTTAACGAACTGCAGTGCGGATCATATGCTTTCATGGACGCGGATTATGGCCGTATTCTGGATAAGAACGGCAAACGCATTGACGATGGTGAATGGGAAAACGCATTGTTTATTCTGACATCGGTGATGAGCCACGCCAAAGCGGATCAAGCTATTGTCGATGCGGGGCTGAAAGCGCAATCCGTGGACAGCGGTCTGCCAACAGTTTTTGGGCGTGATGATAATGTGGAATACCTGAAATGTTCGGATGAACACGGCGTTGTGGGCGACCCAGATGGTGTATTGAAAGTGAATGACAAACTGAAATTGGTGCCGGGTCATTGTGATCCAACCTGCAATGTGCATGACTGGTATGTCGGGGTGCGGGGCGGTAAAGTCGAAACCCTGTGGCCAGTTTCGGCGCGCGGAAAAGCTTATTAACCCATTTCAATAGAAAAGAAATACAATGATCATTGTTCCAGAAAAAGAAATTGCTGCTCTTATGACCCGTGAAAGTTCATTTACTGCGGTTGAAGGTGTCTTTGCATCTATGGCCAAACGAACTGCCTATAATTTCCCCGTTATTCGCGAGGCTATTGGCCANGCGGATGCGTTATACGGGTTCAAATCCGGCTTTGATCGCGCGACGTTGAACTTGGGTTTGAAGTCAGGTGGCTACTGGCCNGGTAATGCGGCTAAAGGGCTGACTAATCACCAATCGTCGATCTTATTGTTTGATGCGGATACCGGTAAAATTCGTGCTGTTGTCGGCGGTAACCTATTAACAGCCTTGCGTACGGCATCAGCCGCTGCTGTGTCTGTGGCGCATCTCGCGCGTAACGATGCCAAGGTGTTGGGCATTGTGGGTGCGGGCCATCAGGCAACATTTCAGTTACAGGCAGTGGCAGAACAACGCGATTTTGAGCGTGTAGTAGCTTGGAACCGCACACCTGAAAAACTGGCGNCACTTGCAAAAAAGNCCGCAGAGATCGGCTTGCCGTTTGAAGTGGTCAGTTTGGATGAATTGGGTGCGCAATCCGATGTTATTGTCACGATTACATCCAGCTTTGATGCGATTTTGAAAGATGCGCAAGTCAAGGCAGGTGCACATATTGTTTGTATGGGAACCGACACGAAAGGCAAGCAAGAGGTTGAAGCAGCATTGGTGGCGCGGGCGACGGTCTTCACGGATGAGATCGCGCAGTCAATCACAATCGGTGAGTGCCAACATGCAATTGCTGAAGGGTCGTTACAACAGGATGAAGTGATTGAGTTGGGTGCGGTGATAAACGGTGACCATAAAGGCCGCAGTTCAGATGATGAGTTAACTTTGTTTGATGGAACAGGTGTTGGTTTACAAGATTTGGCTGTAGCCTCTGCCGTTGTTGATCTTGCAATTGAAAAAGGTGTTGCGATCGAGATTGATTTTTAACTTTCCAAAGCAAGTCATTCTGAAAAATATACGAAATAGAAGGCTGGGCATATAGCTGGGTGCATGTCATATTTATCCGTGCTTACAAAGTTGGATATTTATAATATGACCAGAAAAATCTTGCGCGGTCGTGTGTTGAGCTTTCGCGCTGAACCCCAAACTCCCGATGATACACAATCCTTCGATTATATAGAGGATGGTGCGCTGATCATATCGGATGGCTTGATTGAAACGGTCGGGACATATTCCGATTTGCAAACACAGGCTGTAGGGATAGAGGTGATTGACCATCGCCCGTATTTACTGATGCCGGGTTTCATTGATACCCATATCCATTTTCCACAGGTGCAAGTGGTTGCATCTTGGGCGGGGCAATTACTGGATTGGCTTGAAAATTATACCTTCCCAGAGGAAACGCGCTATGCCGACGCAGGTCATGCCAAAACGATGGCAGGGCGTTTTTATGATCAATTAATTGATCATGGGACTACTACGGCGATGGCCTATTGTTCAGTTCACAAGCAATCGGTAGATGCGTATTTCGAAGAGGCTGCAAAACGTAATATGCGCATGATTGGTGGCAAAGTTCTGATGGATCGCAATGCCCCTGACAGACTGCTTGATACACCACTGTCGGGATATGATGACAGTAAAGCACTGATAGATAAGTGGCATGGATATGGGCGCGCACTATATGCAATTACACCGCGGTTTGCGATTACGTCTACGCCAGAACAAATGGAAATGGCAGGGGTATTGGCAAAGGAACATCCCGCGTGTTTTGTGCAAACGCATTTGTCTGAAAACCATGATGAAATCGCTTATACAGCAGAACTTTATCCGCAATCACGGGATTATCTGGATATTTATGAAACATATGGGCTGTTGGGGTCGAAAATGTTTCTGGGCCATTGTATTCATCTTAAAGAGCGTGAAATTGACGTGATTGCGGAAACGGGTTCGCACCCGGTATTTTGCCCTACATCCAATTTATTTTTGGGCAGTGGCCTGTTCGATGATGCAGGATTGCGCAGTAAGGGCATTGTCAATGCGATCGCGACTGATATTGGTGGCGGCACCAGCTATTCGATGCTGCAAACCCTGAATGAAGGCTACAAGATTTTACAACTGCAAAGGCAGCGCATGCATGCATTTCGTGCGTTTTACTGGATCACGCGCGGTAATGCAGTCGCTCTTGGTCTGCAGAATCAGATCGGAACGCTGGAAGCGGGATCAGAAGCGGATATTGTCGTGTTGAACAGTGCGGCAACACCTGCAATGGAATTGCGTGCTGAACGGATTGAAACCTTGGCGGAAGAGCTGTTCTTGATGCAAATCATGGGTGATGACCGCACAATTGCGCAAACTTACGTAGCCGGGGTTGCGCAAAAGGGCCACGTATAGAACGCGACCCTTTTTTGGTTTTAATGGTTACCTTTGGCATGCCCGCCCGAGATTTCCTCGGTCTGATCTTCACCGAGCTCTTCGGGTAATATCAGGTTCAGGATGATTGCTATCAATGCTGCCGGTAGCAGGCCGGACACCATCAGAATTTTAAGCGTCCCCGGCAGATACTGAACCGCTTGTGGTTCCAGTTGCAAACCCAGACCGATGGACATAGCAATGGCGAAGATTACCATGTTACGGCGATTCCATGCCACTTCGGACAACATAGAAATACCAGCTGCGACAACCATCCCGAACATTACTATCACGCCACCGCCCAGCACCTCTATCGGGATAGTGCGAATGATAGCGCCAACCTTTGGAATCAGCCCACAGATGATCAGGAATATAGCACCGATGGTCACGACATGGCGGCTCATCAGGCCAGTCATTGCAATCAGGCCAACGTTCTGGCTGAAAGAGGTGTTCGGGAAACCGCCAAACAGGCCGGCAATTGCAGTGCCAACACCATCCGCATATGTGGCNCCTTGGATTTCCACATCGGTTGCTTCACGCCCTGCACCGCCTTTGGTGATACCCGAAACATCGCCCACTGTTTCAATTGCGGACACGAATGCCATCAAACAAAACCCAATGATGGCGGCCGCACTAAGCTCAAAACCATATTTGAACGGTTGTGGAAGTGCGAATGCTGCCGCCCGTGACCAACTGGTGCCGATAGATGAGATATCCAGAATGCCGACACTTATTGCGTAAAGATAACCGACAGCTAAGCCTATTAGAACAGCTGATATAGACATCATTCCGCGGGTAAAAAACTTCAAACCCAAAGTGACAATGATGACCACCAAAGCGGCAGACCAGTTCAACATGCTACCGTATTCCGCAGCCCCTGACAGTTTTGCGGGGATACCACCAGCGGCGTATTGAATGCCGACCTTAACAAGCGCCAGACCAATCATAGTGACAACAAGACCGGTGACTAACGGCGGTAAGGCAAAACGGATTTTCCCGATGAAAGTACCCAAGAATGCGTGGAATAAACCACCAATGATGACGCCCGTGAATAGGGCTGCCAAACCGTCAACGCCTTTGCCCGCAACCAACGGGATCATGATGGGTAGAAAGGCAAAGCTTGTACCTTGTACGATGGGCAGTTTTGCACCGACAGGCCCCATACCGATGGTTTGAAGTAATGTTGCGACGCCTGCAAAGAGCATGGACATTTGAATCAGGTATAAAAGCTCCGGGAAATCGGGAGAGTTTGATCCAAACCCGAAACCTGCGGCACCCGCAACAATAATTGCAGGCGTGACATTCGACACGAACATGGCCAAAACGTGCTGAATCCCCAATGGAATAGCCTTGGCCAGTGCCGGCGTATAGTTTGGGTCGCGCAGTTGCTCCGGTGTCCCTATTGAAGTGCTTCTTGCCATTTTATTTCCTCCCCTGAAATGTATGTGGATTAAGTGCGTTTCTTATGCGGTTCCCCATTCCCTTCTTCAATTTGGTAAGGGGTTTTGAAAATGTATTCCTCTAAATTTGGGCCGGTGCCTATTCTGTCGATAACGGCAAATAAACCGGGTTCGTACAATGGTGTTAGAACACCGTGCCATGTGCCGCGGTGAAAGTTGATAGCTTGGCTGTTGGTGCTAATGAAAGCTTGTGGATTTGTCGGGATCCCGTTTTTATCCGTTGCGACAACGATCATGAATGGATGTTGGCTCATTGGTATGAAAGCCTGGCTGCCCCCAGGATGACGCTCTACCAACGCTAGTTTATAAGGCAATGTGCGTATCTCTGACCTGAAAATACTGATACCTGCCTGACCGTCGCTAAAATCCAACTTTGCAAGGTCACTGTAACGTTTGCAGAGGCCCTGATTAATCAGAACACTCGGGTCACCAACCGTCTCTAACACATCCCCGAACGGGGCGAAAGCCGCCGCTGTTAAAGGCTGTGTTATGATAACATTCATTTTGCTGTGCCTAAATCTAACGACATATGGCGATTTACATCTTTGTATAAAAGATAGCGAAACGGCTCCGGTCCTGCTGCCACGCAGGCTTGCGGGCAAAAAGCGCGAAGCCACATATAGTCCCCTGCTTCAACCTCGACCCAATCCTGATTTAAGTGGTAAACCGCTTTGCCTTGCAAAACATAAAGCCCATGTTCCATGACATGGGTTTCGGCAAACGGAATAGAACCACCGGGTTGAAAGGTAACAATCGTGACATGCATATCATGGCGCAGATCGGTAGGGTCTACGAACCGTGTAGTCGCCCATGCGTCGTTTGTATCGGGCATGGCCGTTGGGGCGACTTCTTGATCCGAGGTAACAAATGCAACGGGTGTATCCATCCCATCCGCCGCTTGATATCGTTTTCTAATCCAGTGAAAGCTGGTGGTTTTGCCGGATGTATTTTTCAGCGTCCAATTGCAATCGGGCGGCAGAAAAGCATACCCACCTGCATTCAAAACATGCAGCTTACCTTCGATGGTTAATTCCAATGTACCACCAACGACAAAAAGAACACTCTCAGCGGTTGGATCAGCCTCGGGGGCGGTGCTGCCGCCTTTAGGGGCGACTTCGGCTATGTAATGCGAAAAGGTTTCGGCAAATCCGGTTAGAGGGCGCGCAATAACCCAAAACCGTGCGCCATTCCAGTTGGGCAGGTAACTGGTGACAATATCGGTCATCACACCTTTGGGAATAATCGCATAAGCATCTTTTAGAACCGCGCGGTCCGTCATGATTTTATTTTGTGTAGGCAAGCCACCCGTTGGCACGTAATACTGCGCGGTTGTTTGTGCATTGTCTTTCATTGGTTCATCTTTCATAGCAAGATTTCCGTCAATCTTAATAGTGCGATACGTTCCACTTGTTTGCAGGCCGCGTCAAATTCTACATCTCTGGTATTGGAAATTCGAACTTTGAATATACTTAGGATTTGCCCCTTAGTTAGGCCTTTGACGGCTATAATGAAGGGAAAACCGAACTTTCTGGTGTAGTCTGCATTCAAAGTTTGAAAAGTGATCCGCTCTTGATCCGTCAATATATCAAGCCCGGCACCAGCCTGTTCTGATGTTGATTCTTCGGTTAGTTGTTCGGCTTCTGCCAGTTTGCCCGCTAAATCAGGATGAGCCATTAACACGGCTAGACGTTGTGTGCTGTCTGCACGTCTAAATATACGACACATGGCAGAATGCAGACCGATAGCCGTGTCATGTGCGGGGCCAAGCTCATCACTCCATGCTCCTTCGGCTACCCATGTGGAATGCTCAAAAATACTGCCAAATGATTGTACAAATTCGGGTTTGGTCATCTTAGATGGCGTAATGGCATTAGCAGAGGCAGGATGATGTTCATGCCAGTGTTTGGCAATCTCTATACGACGGGCAAACCAGACATCCGCATGGTTTTGGGCATACTCCATAAAGCGTTTCAATGATTGAATGCGACCGGGTCGCCCGATTAGTCGACAATGCAGGCCGATGGAAAGCATTTTCGGTGACCCATCACTGCCTTCTTCATAAAGCGCGTCAAAACTGTCTTTCAAATAGGTGTAAAATTGATCCCCCGAATTGAAACCTTGCGGTGATGCAAAGCGCATATCGTTGGTGTCCAATGTATAGGGAATAACCAATTGTTGCTTGCCTTTATGACTATACCAATAGGGCAAATCGTCAGCGTAACTGTCTGAAACATACTCGAACCCGCCTTCTTCAGAAACTAGATCAACGGTGTTGACTGAACAGCGACCTGTGTACCAACCTGTTGGGCGCGTGCCTGTGACTTCGGTATGGATGCGGATAGCTTCCATCAGGTCGTGGCGTTCGGCGTCTTTGTTAAAATCCTTGTACTCAATCCATTTTAACCCGTGACTGGCAATTTCCCAACCAGCATCCTGCATGGCCGCTACTTGGGCAGGTGAGCGTTCTAAAGCAGTTGCAACACCATAAACCGTAGCTGGGATTGTCATTTTGGTGAACAGGCGGTGCAGCCGCCAAAAACCCGCGCGTGCACCGTATTCGTAGATAGATTCCATATTCCAGTGCCGTTGCTCAGGCCATTGGTCTGCTCCGACGATTTCTGAAAGAAATGCCTCTGAAGATGTATCTCCATGCAAAGTACAGTTCTCACCGCCTTCTTCGTAATTAATCACAAATTGCACAGCGATTTTAGCACCATTCGGCCAGCGTACATTTGGCTGTGTTTGGCCATGCCCGTGCATATCTCTTGGGTAACGGTTCACAACAAAGATGTCCCCTATATTCTGATATTACTAGTTACCAGAATACGAGAGGTTTATTATATTTATTTTTTTGAAGGTCTTTTTGGTATTCTATGATTTCAACGGCGTTATTATTACGCGAAACAGTGGGTAAAGGAGCAATGAAATGACAGATGTAAAAGGGTATTTAACAACGCATGTTCTGGATACAGGCTTGGGTCTGCCAGCTGCTGATTTGCACATCGATTTATATGTACTTGAAGACAACACTCGCAGGCATATTCGTTCAGTTCGAACGAACAATGATGGCCGCACTGACGGCCCAATACTGCCAAGCGAAGAGTTCAAACTTGGGGTTTATGAATTAGTTTTTCAAACTATGGATTATTTGAAACATACGGCATCAGCGCAAAAGGAGCCGTTTTTTTTAGCGGATATTCCCATTCGATTTGGCATCAATGATTTGGACGCGCACTATCATGTACCACTTTTACTGTCCCCTTATGGTTATTCAACGTATCGCGGTAGTTAGGTTAATTTTTTCAATTCCCCCTTACAACGAGTTACCATGTAATCGATGAATAATCTGACCTTTGGGTCTTGATGTTTCTTATGGGGGTAAAGGCAGCCAAGGAAAACTGAACTGGGCGGGGCTTCTTGCGCAACTGGAACCAATGCGCCGGATTTTAGATGTTCGATGACTTCAAATATCGGCTTATTGATAATGCCGTGCCCCCTCAGGGCCCAGTCGGTCAATATACTGCCGTCATCGGATTCGAACGGCCCCGAAACCGCAAACCTCTTTGGTCCATCGACCGTATTCAATAACCATTGAAATTCCCGGTTACCCGGGAAGCGAAGCGTTAGACAATCATGTTTGTCGTTTACCAGATCATCCCCGGATTTGGGCATGCCTTTTCTCTCTAGATACAGGGGTGATGCGCATAATACCCGCGCACATTCTGTAATGGATCGGATGCGGTGACTGGAATCTTCTGGTACCCCTAAGAAAACTGCAATATCCAAACCTTCTTCGGTTAGATCAATACTGCGGTCTGACAAGCGAAGACGAACATCTATTTCAGGATACTTTGCTTTAAAGTCGGGTACAGAGGGGGCGATAAAACGGCGGCCAACGCCCAAGGGCGCACCTACAAAAATTGATCCTTTCGGACTTTGGGTGTGTTCGGCAACGGTGGCTTCTGCTGCATCTATTGCACTTAAAACACTGTTGGCTCCGTCATAAAACAAACGACCCTGCTCTGTGGCTTGCAGGCTACGTGTAGTCCGGTTGAACAAACGTACACCTAAATGATTTTCCAACTCTGCTATTCGGCTGGAAGCAACAGCGGGTGAGACCCGTTGATCACGAGCTGCCGCAGACATATTGCCCAATTCGTAGACCCGAACAAAAATTTTTAATTGTTTGATGTAAGACATATCGGCTATCTTTTCTCATTACCGCCGATTACCTTAGTATTTTTGAAAGTGTTCTGCAATTATTTAAATTTACCATTTAAACGATTTGCCGCATTATCCTCTAACTTACGGGAGAGTTTCATGTACGACTTAGTTATTATGTCAGAATGGGTTGAGTTTGCTGTGCGCTGGCTACATGTGATCACGGCGATTGCATGGATAGGATCATCTTTCTACTTTATAGCACTTGATTTGGGCCTGCGCCAAGCAGCTGATCTTCCCAAAGGTGCACATGGTGAAGAATGGCAGGTGCACGGGGGCGGGTTTTACCACATTCAAAAATACCTAGTGGCACCTGCTGCCCTACCTGAGCATTTGACATGGTTCAAATGGGAAAGCTATGTCACATGGTTATCTGGCTTTGGCATGATGTTCATGGTCTATTACCTGGGCGCTGATCTGTATTTGATTGACCCAAATGTCGCTGATCTGACAGCCCCTGTTGCAGTTCTGATTTCAGTTGTATCACTGGCTGCAGTTTGGGTGGTTTATGATCAGATTTGCAAATCAAAGTTTGGCGATGACAACACCCGTTTAATGATTCTGCTTTATATTTTACTGGTCGCATTGGCCTATGGTTACACACAAATTTTTAGTGGCCGTGCAACAATGCTGCACTTGGGTGCTATAACGGCCACCGTGATGTCAGGGAATGTATTCTTTATTATCATGCCTAATCAACGTGTTGTTGTAGCAGACCTGCAGGCTGGGCGTGTGCCTGATCCGAAGTATGGGAAGATTGCAAAACAGCGTTCGACTCATAATAATTATCTGACGCTACCTGTTATCTTTTTGATGCTATCAACCCATTATCCCCTGGCGTTCGCGACACAATACAACTGGATCATCGCTAGTCTTGTGTTTTTGATGGGGGTAACAATCCGGCATTATTTCAATAGTATTCACGCACGTTCCGGCAATCCGCATTGGACTTGGTTGGTAACGACATTCCTGTTCATTGCAGTGATGTGGTTATCGTCTGTAAAACCTGCCGAGCAGGCCGCTACCGATACAGCTGTTTTGACTGCAACCCAACAAAAGTTTGCTTCGGCAGATGGTTTTCAAGAGGTGCATGATATTATCCTTGGTCGTTGTTCCATGTGCCATGCACAAGAGCCGTTTTATGACGGCATTTTGTGGGCACCCAAAGGTGTTCTACTAGAAAATGAAGCACAGATTGCGGAGCATGCAAAACAGATATTCCTACAAGCGGGTATCACCCATGCCATGCCGCCTGCAAATGTAAGTTACATGGAAGAAGTTGAGCGCAAAAAGATTACGGACTGGTATCGTTCTGTTGTAAAGCCGCTTTCCTTTGGATCCTAATTCTATACATAATCTTGTATTGAACGCCCGCTGACATGTGACCAAACCATGCCTTCATGGCTCAGCATGGCGGTAATCATGTCGGCAGCCTGTTCGGGCGTCATGGCCACTTCAAGGTTGCGATCAATACCTGCTGTTTTATACATATTTGAGCTCACTTTGCCCGGATAAAACCCCATGACACGCACACCTTTGGGGGCATACTCTACCTCTAAGCACCCAGTAAATCCTCGAATAGCCCATTTGCTGGTGGCATAAATGCTGATCATTTTACGTGTGTATAAAGCCCCTGTAGACACCACATTAAGCACCGCTCCACGGCCCATAGAAACCATATCTGGTAAAACCGCATGGGTCATTAGTATTGTTCCCAATGCGTTGGTTTCCACAACCGCGCGAATGTCTTTGGTCGAATGTGTTATAAATTCACCTTCCAACCAAATACCCGCATTGTTGACAAGCCCCCAAACCGGCCCATGATCGGCTTTGATTTGTGATACGGTTTTTACGATTTGTTCTTCGTCCGACACATCCAGTTGATAACCTGGAATACCAATTTTATATGATAAATTCATTACCTTTTCAGGGTTGCGGCCCGTTAATATCGGGTTATATCCCGCATCCTTTAAGCGATGAACTAAGGCCAGACCAATACCACTTGTTGCCCCTGTAACGATGATAATTTTGCGTTCCATATTTGTTGTGACGGCCCCCAATCCAGCTTACGTCCTAAATTTTGGCATCAAATCAAGAAGGTTTTTGGTGTAACTGTGTTGTGGTGTATTGAATAATGTTTCCGTTTCTGCAATTTCTAGAATTTCACCGCTTTGCATTACGGCCACACGATCACACATCTGCCGGATTACGGGCAGGTCGTGGCTGATGAACATCATGGTCAGGCCAAGTTCTTCTTGCAAGTCTTTCAACAGGTTCAAAATTTGTGCCTGAATTGAAACGTCCAGCGCGGATGTTGGCTCGTCACAAATCAAAAACCTGGGTCGTGTTGCAAGTGCCCGTGCGATAGAGATACGTTGTCTTTGCCCACCTGAAAATTCATGTGGGAACTTGCGTGCGGCACCTGTGCCTAACCCAACAATTTCCAGTAGTTCGTGCACGATCTTATTTACGTCTGCTTTGCTGGCGGCTTGCTTATGAAAAATGATTGGCTCTGCGATAATATTTTCCACGCGCATACGGCCGTTCAGCGATGAAAACGGGTCTTGGAATACCATTTGCGTTTGGCGGCGGTAGTAGTTTCGTTTACTTATATCTTCCAGCTTGTTCAGGTCGGCCCCGCAGATAGAAACTGTACCATCCGATGGTTCGTAAATCCCCGTGACACATCGGGCAATTGTTGATTTTCCGGATCCACTTTCCCCGACAATCCCGAAAACTTCACCTTGTTTGATGTCAAAAGACACGCCTTTCAAGGCGGTGAAATAGGTATTGTTGCGCTTGAAAATGGCGCGTTTGGTCACAAAATCCAGCTTTAGCCCATCGACGGTTAACATCGGACCTTCAAAACCTTCATAGTCGCGGGTTTTTCCCAACCACAGGTCAGACAGTTTGACATCATCAGGAAGCATTTCCACATCTTCGATATAAGTTACAAGCGGAAATCTGTGGGCTTTCTTATCCGGTCTTGGCACGGCCGAGATCAGGCTTTTGGTGTATTCATGGGTTGGTTTGTATAAAACCTTTTCTGTTTCACCGATCTCAACCAGCTTGCCGTTATACATAACCGCGACGCGGTCGGTGACTTCAGCAATTACCCCCATATCATGGGTCACCATTATCATACCGACATTACGCTCTTCGCAAAGTTTGCGCAGTAAGCTTAGGATTTGGGCTTGAATAGATACATCAAGCGCCGTTGTCGGTTCATCCGCGATCACAACTTCAGGATCGGAGCAAATTGCTAGGGCTATGACCACACGTTGGCGCATTCCCCCTGAAAATTGGTGCGGATACTGATCAACACGCTCTTCTGCGTTTTCGATACCGACTTGGTTCAACAGATCTATTGCACGAATACGTGCGGCCTTTTCGCTTAGTTCAAGGTGCAGAATTATGGTTTCAATTAGTTGCGCGCCAACAGTTTCCAGCGGATTTAGTGACGTTAGCGGGTCTTGAAAAATCATTCCGATACGACGGCCTCTTATTGCCGATTTCAGGTTCTCGCCCAAGTCGTCGATGCGCTCATCTTTCAACCAGACAGATCCACCAGACATATATCCAGGGGCTTCCAGAAGCGAAATTATAGCATTCCCAACGGTGGATTTACCCGCACCGCTTTCACCGACAATACCAAGTATTTCACCGGGCTCTACATTAAGACTAACATCGTCCACAGCCGTAAAATCGCCTTTGCGGGACGGAAATTTTACAGTCAGATTTTTAACTTCAAGAAGCGACATATTCTAGCAACCTTATTGTAGCTTTGGATTAAGCGCGTCACGCAGCCAATCGCCAAAAAGATTTACGGATAAAGATAGGATAATCAGTGTAAGTCCCGGAAAAATGGTGATCCACCACTCGCCCGAGAACAGGTACTCGTTGCCAATGCGAATGAGTGTACCAAGCGATGGGGTTGTGGGGGGTAAGCCTACACCTAGGAAACTAAGTGTTGCCTCAATGATGATTGCAAGAGCTAGATGCAAGGTTCCGATTACGAACACGGGCCCCAGTACATTGGGCAGGATATGTTTGATCATGATACGTGCGGATCCAAGGCCGATAACTTGTCCCGCTTGCACATATTCTTTGATTTTTTCTGTCATTACGCTGGATCGTACGGTGCGTGCGTATTGCACCCAACCCGATACTGCGATGGCGAAAATAACGACGTAAAGTGCCAAGTCTTCGTGAAGGTCCTTTGAGACAATAGTCCTAAATACGCCGTCGATAAGCAGGGCAATCAAAATGGCAGGAAAGGATAGTTGGACGTCAGCTATCCGCATGATGATTGCATCGACGCGACCACCGACATAACCAGAGATCAGACCAAGGCTTACCCCAATAAGAAGTGATAAGAAAACGGATGTAAATCCAACAAAAAGCGAAATGCGCAAACCGTAAAAAATAGTTGATAGAATACCGCGCCCTTGATCGTCGGTACCCAATAGGAACCGTTGATCACCTTGGTCTAGCCAAGATGGTGGCAAGCTTGCATCGAACAAATCCAAAGACGCCAGATCGAATGGGTTTTGCGGTGCTATAAAAGGTGCGAATATTGCGAGAGCAATAAGGCTTATACCGATGATCGCCGATATATAAGCTATTGGAGTGTGGGTGAATGAATACCAAATATCATTGTCCGCAATACGCCTACGCATGTCTTGAACCCAGTTTATATTATCTTCTTGCATCAATCACCTACCGTGGTTCTAAGTCTTGGGTCTAAAACAACATACAATATATCTACCAACAGATTGATGGCGACGAATATGAACGCGATCAACACCAGATAGGCTGCCATGATCGGAACATCAGCATTACCGATGGCCTGAATAAATAACAGCCCCATGCCCGGCCATTGAAACACGCTTTCCGTTATCAATGAAAACGCAATGATTGATCCAAGTTGCAGACCTGTAATGGTGATCACGGGGATCAGCGTATTTTTCAGGGCATGCCGATAATGCAGTGCGCGCATGCTCAAACCGCGTGCTCGCCCAAATTTTATGTAATCTGTACGCAGAACTTCCAGCATTTCGGCCCGTACCAGGCGCATGATCAGTGTCAGTTGGAAAATAGCCAGCGTAATTGTTGGCAAAATCAGGGATTTAATGCCTGACCATGTCAGCAATCCTGTTGTCCACCAGCCCAGATCAACAACTTCGCCGCGCCCAAATGTTGGTAACCAACGAAATACCACACCAAACAACAGGATCAGAAGAATGCCGATCAAAAAGGTCGGTAATGATACTCCGACCAATGACGACGACAAAAAGAATTTTGTCAACCAACTGTCTTTGTGTATTGCGGTATATATCCCCATCGGCATTCCGATAAACAAGGCCATTAGTGCCGACATAATAGACAGTTCCAATGTTGCGGGTAGTCGCTCAGATAATAACTGACTGACGGGTACGCGTAATGTATAGCTTAGGCCAAACTCGCCTTTGACTGCATTCTTTGCGAAATTTGCGAACTGGATAACAAACGGATCATTCAATCCAAGGTCTTCTTTCAATTGCTCACGTTCGGCAATCGATGTGTCTTGCCCCACCATGTTGCTTATGGGATCGCCTACAAAACGTAGCAAACCAAAGGTAATTAGCCCTACAGCGATCATAACAAGAACACTTTGGATCATTCGTCTGGCAATAAAAGTCAGCATAAAAGAGCTCCCAAGGCTTAACCCAATGTCATTGATATTATGGCGCAGGCGTTTTGATACACCTGCGCCATTTGTTATTTCATTATAGTATTACTTTCCGATAACAACAGATCTTAGGTCAAGAACATTGTCGGCACGCTGCGAAACTGTAATTTTGTCATTGGCACCCCAAGAAAGTGGTTGTTGGTGCAATGGCAGATAGCCAACTTCATCTTGAACCAACTTGAAACCTTCTTCGATCAACGCTTGGCGTTTTGCTTGATCCGTTTCGGAACCGATTAGCTTGGTGATTTCAGTAACGCGTTCATTGCAATAGTTACCCAAGTTGAATGCGCCCAGCTTTTCGTCGTGATTCTGACATGATAATAGATTCTGGTAAACGTTATGTGCGTCGATAGAACCGGGTGTCCAGCCAAGCAGATAAAAACTAGTGTCATATCCGCCCTGTTCCAGCACCTTACCAAAATATTTTGCTTTTGGTTGCGCCAGCAGATCGACCGTAATCCCAACTTTAGCCAGCAAGCTTGTTACAGCCTGACAGATTTTTTCGTCGTTTACATAGCGATTGTTCGGGCAATCCATGGTTACGGTAAAGCCGTCGCCATAACCTGCTTCGGTCAATAATGCTTTCGATTTTGCAGGATCATATGCGTAGGGTGTGTTCATCGCACTTGAGAAACCATTGATTTGTGGGGCTACCATCAAACCCGTCGGGGTTGCGGCATCGCGCATAACTTTTGCGTCAATCGCGTCAAGGTTAATCGCATGTGCAAAAGCTTGACGCACGCGAATGTCTTTAAACGGGTTTTTACCCTTCACAGATGAATGCAATAATTCGTCACGTCCCTGATCCATGCCAAGAAAAATAGTACGCGCTTCGGGCCCTGCAAGCGGGCGAACGCCTGCGGCATCTTCAAGCCGTGACCAATCTTGTACAGGAACGGGATAAACCAAATCCAATTGTCCAGAGATCAATGCGGCTACACGTGTTGCGGCCTCTTTCACAGGGGTAAATTCAACACGTGTTACGTTCGATGGAATACCTTTATCCCAATAACCATCGAAGCGTTCCATAATTGTGCGAACACCGGGTTGACGCTCAACAATTGAAAATGGTCCTGTGCCATTAGCGTGGCTTGTTGCATAGCCTGGGTCATTTGCGTTTTTGACGTTGCCGGATTCTGCGGCACCGTTTGCTTCGGACCATTCTTTGTCCATGATATATAGGAATGTCATTTCCTGCATGATCACGGGCAGTGGGCCGCTGGTTGATACAATGATATTATGGTCATCGACTTTTTCAATGCCGGTGATCATACCGCCACGAACCTTTTGGTCGGAACCTTCTGTCAATGTGCGCTGCCATGAAAAGATTACATCATCTGCATTGAAATCATTNCCGTTATGGAATTTCACACCTTCACGTAGGGATATTTTCCATGTTGTCGGACTGGTTGTTTCCCAAGAGGTTGCTAGCGCCGGCTGCAGCTCAAGATTGGAATTATACTTTGTCAGGCCCTCATAAACGCTGCCCAATAATCCCAATGTAAATGTCTCATTCAAACTGTGCGGGTCAAGCCCCTGTGCATCGCCCTGATAGGCAAATTTAAATGTTTCCGCAGAGGCAGGCAGGGCTAATGTCGCAGCGAGTGCGACTGTGGACAAATAGGTTTTTATACTCTTCATTTTTCTCTCCTTGTTGATTTCATTCAGGTTCTAGTTTGCTTGCCTGTTGATATGGTCTTTAATCAACTGAACCTCTTTTATGTGTTATCTTATTGTAGGCGTCTGATTATATGCTTGATTTATTGCCCCCAGAATCAGGACCATCATGCGTCATACGATCAGATAACACGCTAACGAGCAAATCTATTTTTGAAACAACTGCTTCACTGCTATCTTGGGTGTATATCTGTATTGTTAGTCATAACATTTTTATAAATTCCAGTGCAAAGCTATGTACATCACCTGGCCACCGCGCGGATAGATAATTGCCATCACGCAGAGTGAAGCCGCGTGATAGGTGTTCCATGTTGTCTCGCAGGATCGGCAGGGGGCCTTCAATGAAATCATTGGGGGATTTAAGTGTGGCTGTAACCTCGTTTTGAACCGTAATGGGATAGGTTAGATAATAATCGCCGTTTTTGCGTTTGGTGATGTGATAGGCAAGCCGTTCCTGTCGGTGCAACAGNGCGGTGGTTTTACGGCCCCATAAAACGGATTTTCCTGTGTTGGGGTTGATTGCACGGCAAACTGCGACAACGCCGTGGCAAATGGCGGCGACGGGTTTATCGGCGGTAAAGAACCCGGCAATGGCATTTTGTAGGACGGGGGATTCCAGATAGGGAATAATACCTTTGGCGTGACCGCCCGGCAGCAGAATGCCATCATAACTGTCGACATGGATGTCATCATAATGGATCGGGTTTTGAAAAGCTTCGTCCTGCAACAGATTCTGATAAGCTGCTTGCGCTGGCTTTTGGGCGATCAAAAAGGATTTCAAAAGGCCAAGCCCCGCACCTGACAACATAATCGGATCGGCACTGGCCGCTTGCCCGGTGTCGGTGGCAAAGCAAACTTCATGGCCGTGTTCACATAGCATTTGCCACGGGACGGCAACCTCGGTCGGGTCGACATCTAGGGTGCCGGTGGCGATGAGTATGGTCATTGGATGCGTGCGGCCTTTTCGTTGATTTTGGCGGGTTGAGCGATTTTTGGCAAGGAGATACGCAGGTATCGGTTGCCCTTGCGTATAAGGTGAAACTGATCTATATGCGCGACAGTCGTAAAGGCAGTGGCGAAAATAACGCTGAAATGTAGAGCAGGGTCGGGGTATCTCGGCCCTTGTGTGTTTGTTGCTTTACTTTTGTTTGTACGATTTGAACGAAACCCAAAAGACCGGCGGAACCAACCGTTTGGCCCGATAAAATGTAAACAAAGGAACGATATATATGTGCGCTAAAGCGACAATGGAGGAATTCGAAGCCCTCTTAGAAGAAAGCTTCGACGTTGACACACCCGATGAAGGCAGTGTTGTCAAAGGCCGCGTAATTGCAATTGAAGCAGGACAGGCCATCATCGACGTAGGCTATAAAATGGAAGGCCGCGTTGACATTAAAGAATTCGCAAATCCCGGTCAGGCCCCTGAAATTGAAGTGGGCGATAGCGTAGAGGTTTTTCTTGA
>JGI24723J26617_10001523_pt1 | contig 20375 bp, 18 predicted proteins | sample Cruoilmetagenom6_FD_26617 | JGI IMG/M metagenome (IMG submission 26617)
CATCCCTTCTCGAGTTACGGCCATGGTCTGCTGAACCGAGCTGCTCTCCAGGAGTTTCGCAATGCCGAAGTCCAGCAGTTTCGGCTCACCGTTCGTATCCACAAGAATGTTGTTCGGCTTCAGGTCGCGATGGACGATCAGGTTGCGATGTGCAAAATCCACGGCCTTGCACACTTTCATGAAGAGTCGCAGCCGCTCCGGAATGCTGAGCTGATGCTCGTCGCAGTATTGATCAATCGGCAGGCCATCAACGTATTCGAGGACCAGGTAGGGCAGATTCTCATCGGTAGACCCGCCGTCAATNAGTTTCGCAATATTGGGGTGATTAAGGCTGGCAAGAATCTGNCGCTCGGCGCGAAAGCGCGTCACCGCATCNTTNGCCAGCAACTGCGCCGTCATAATTTTCAGCGCGACGGTTTGTTGGTATTCGTCATCCGAGCGTTCCGCAAGAAACACGGCGCCCATGCCACCGTCCGCGATGCGGCGCTTGATCGTCCAGGCACCGATACGGCGATTTTCCCAGGGATCCGCCGTTGCCTCTGCAAGTTCTTTGGCTGAGCTCGCGATGGGTTCGGCGAGCGGTTTATCATCCGCCGAATCCGCGGTCAGCAAATCCAGCAAAGCTTGTTCGAGCTCGGAATGCTCGGCAGCGAACTTCGCCAGCATTCTCGCCCGCGCGTCACCTTCGAGGCTGGTCGCTTCTGCGAATGCCGCCTCGAGAATTCTCCAGTCACTATTCGTCATCACCGTAAGCAGCAGTAGTACTTAAGAAGATTGCCCATTATTTTTTTGTCAGCTGGTCTTTGAGCCAGGCGCGCGCCATCCGCAGGTCTCGATCCAGGGTACTGCTGGACAATCCGGTCACCTCTTCCATTTCCTTGAAAGACAGCCCGCCGAAGTACTGCAGTTCAATCAGCTCGGCTTTCCTCGGATCCAGTTCGGCCAGGCCTTGCAGGGCCTCTTCAAGATCCAGCAGGTCGGCATCCGCTGAGCTGCCGGAGACGGCCGATTCGTTCAGCGTCACCTTGATGGCATCACCGCCGCGTTTGGCCGCGTTGCGGGCGTTCGCATGGTTGACCAGCAGGCGCCGCATCATGCGTGCCGCCAGCGAGAAAAAGTGCGCGCGATCCTGCCAGGTAACGTCGATATCGACGAGCTTGACGAATGCCTCGTGCACCAATGCCGTTGGCTGCAGCGTGTGCGAACTTTTTTCCGAACGAAACAGCCGTTTGGCCATGCGCTGCAGTTCGTCATAGACCATGGGCGTTAACGCGGCCTCGGCATCCTTGTCGCCGGTGCCCCACCGATTTAACAGCTGCGTTATCGATTGCTGATCAACCATTTCTCGATGGTAGCACCCGATTCCTGAAAAAGTTTTGGGCAAATCCCCGCCCGTGCCGTGCTTTCCCCGGTAACCAGCCAGCAAACCCGAGGACAGATCATGATTACTACAAGCGCTCGATACGGAATCGCTCTATTCCTACTAACAGCACTGGCTGCGTGTGGCGGCGGCGGTTGGCGGCGCGGTCAACAGCTTCCAATGGTCTCCCGATAGTTCGCAGCTCGTCTACGCCGGCAACATGGACTACAGCGGTATCGCCAACCAGTACGCGAGCGAAGTGTTCCTGGTCAATCGCGATGGGACTGCTGACACCAAGATTAACGGTGGGATCGGCAATCCGGCCAGCGTCGAGGTGCGCAATCCGCAGTGGTCGCCGGATGGACGCTACATTGTCCAGGACGTTGCCCGGTACTCCGGGCAACAGGGTGCTGCCAATCCTTATGCCATTAACATCTACGACACAAACGTCGGCTCGGCCAATAGCCGGCGGCTGGTAACGTCCAACTCGGTGCTAAAGAACGTTCGCTGGTCCGCGGATAGCACCCGCATCAGCTATACCGCAGACCAGGAAGCTGCAACCGTATACCATGGCTACGCCATCGGCGTGGCCGGGACGGGCAACGTTCGCGTGACCGACAATGGCGAGTTCAACAGCGACTCTCGTTGGTCACCCAACGGCGCGACACTCGCCTACCTCGACCACCCTACCGCTCCGTTCCCGGCCGACCTGGTCGTCAGCGCAGCGGCTCCCGGTGCGACTGACACAATTCTGGCCTTCGTGTCGCCCAATGACCGGCGGGTATATGGCTTCGAGTGGTCACCTGATGGTAGCCGTATCGCCTATACGTCGGATGAAGAGACGGAAAACCTGAGGGAACTCTATGTCATCAATGCCGATGGCAGCGGCCGGGCGACCAAGATCAGCGGGGCGCAACTGTCGACCAGTGACGTGTTCGAGTTTGCATGGTCGCCCGATGGCAACTCGATTGCCTACGTTGCCGATGCAGACGTCAATGGCGTTATCGACCTCTACGTCAGCAGCGTGAGCGGTAACAGGGTCGACTGGGTTTCGATGGGCCTTAACGGTGAGGAAGTGGTCGATTTTGCCTGGTCGGACGACAGCCAGCGGCTGACGTTCAGCACCGGTGCGGAAAGCCGTACGCCGCAGCCAAACAAGCTGTATGTCAGCCAGCCGGATGGCAGCGGACGTAGTGAGATCAGTGCGTCAATGACGAGCGGTCCGCTGCAATTTGAATACGACTGATCACGACATAGCCGGAGATGACGGGTCGAAGGTGCCCGATTAGATATTGTCGCGGTCTGGCAAAGCGAATAGGCTCTGGTTCTATGAACTTCAAGAACAGGCTCACTACTTTTCTCATTGTATTGTTGCTGCCATTTGCAGCCAACGCCGACTGGTTCGATGAGATCCGCGACGGCGACGACAGGGAAGCGCTCTATCGCACGCTCTATTACATGCCCAAGGGCGGCGACCTGCACAACCACCTCTCGGGCGCCGTATTCGCCGAGTGGTGGTACGAACTGGCGCTGGCCCAACAGGAGCGCGGGTACGAGTACTACACCAAGGTTCGTATCAGCAACTGCCGCGATTTCGGTAGTAACGCATTCACGGCCGCCCCGTATTTCCTGCTATTCCGGAATATCTCGGCGCTCGAGCATGCAACGCTCGACGAGTGTGAGAAGGGCGAGTACAAGCGGCTCGCGGACCTCGACGATCGTGAAAAATCCGCCTGGATGAACAGCATCCGGCTCGACAAACCCTGGGAGGGCCGTAACGAATTTTTCCAGACGCACTGGCAGCGGCTCAACGCCCTCACCCGCAACCCCTGGCTGCAGGCGGAAACGATGGTGAGGAACATGCAGGCTTATGCTGAGGAGGGCATGGTCTACGTCGAATACCAGATGGGCGCCAGCTCGTACGAGGGTCCGAACGGCGAGACCATCGATGCGCTGCAGGCATTCGATATCCTGCGCGAGGCGCTGGCGAGAAAGGACGTTCGGGATCTTGGTGTCACCGTGCGTTTCCAGCTCGCCATCCTGCGCTTCCTGCCCAATGCCGAAGACCAGCTGCGGCGTGTGTACAAGCTCGTGTACGAAAATCCCGACCTGCTCGTCGGCGTCAACATGGTGGGCCGCGAGGACAACGATAAAGGCTACCCGGCCCGTTTCCTGCCGACCCTGCGTGCGCTGCGGCAGCAGTACAGCGGCGTTCGGCTCTCGATCCACGCCGGTGAGGTGGATGAGCCTAACGAGCACGTGCGCGACACCTTGTTGCTCGGTGCCGATCGGATCGGCCACGGGCTCAACCTGATTTCAGATGACGACACCATGCTCCTGATGCGGCACGGGCCCTACCTCGTCGAAATCAATCTCATCAGCAACCTGTTGCTCAACTATGTGAGTGACTATTCCGAGCACCCGTTTCCCGAGTACCTGCGCACCGGGATACCGGTCGCGTTGTCGAGTGACGATCGCGGTATGTGGGAGTCGACGATGACCGACGAGTTCTACGTGGCCGCTACGGAATTCAGGTTGTCGTGGGAGGAGATCAAGACACTTGGTCGAAACTCACTCGAGCATGCATTTGTCGCGGAAGAGACCAAAGAACGGCTGCTACGCGAATACAACGAGCGCATTTCTCGCTTCGAGCGCCAGATGCAGAGCCGCGGTGTCGCGAAGCTCGGCCCCATGCCGGAGACTCGCGGCTTTGTTTGTAATCGATACGGGCTCTGTGAGTAATGAACAAACGGCGAATTGTTGTCGATGACGCCATGCAGTCAAATTATGTTTACTACTGCACGGAACCGATTGGGCAAAATTTCCATGCTGATTTTCGCCCCGACTTGTCGCCGAAATCGATGCTCGAACTCGGTATTTTCGGCGGAAAATACATGACTGACTGTAGAAATGAATTTCCTTCGGATTGGTTTTCTGATGCCAAGTTGTGTTCAGGGGCTCGTGATCCCGATCTAAATTGGTTTGGAGTAGACGCATCCCAGTCGTTATCAGTCTGGAAAAACAAGGGATGGATTAATCCGGAGGATCCGCGAGGATGGTTCCAATGGTACTGCCGTTATTATTTGGGTCGAAGATGTCCTGACGATGACAGGCAGGTAAAGAGATGGCGCGCAATGAGTCGGCACATTGCGCAAGTCAGGAAGAGCTGTGAGAGGTACGATTTTTCTTGTCGTCCTCGGCAGCGTCAGGCGCTGCTTCATTGGGCCTATGATTCAAGACAATTATGAAGACACGGCGAAAACTTTCGACAGCGGCATCAATATTTCTGATCGTTGTACTTCAATACGGCTGCACAGGCGTTCCCGACGGAGTGCAAACCGTGGTCGGTTTCGATCTCGATCGTTACCTCGGCACATGGTATGAGGTTGCTCGGCTTGATCATAGTTTCGAGCGAGGCATGTCCCATGTCACCGCGAACTACAGCATGCGCGACGACGGTGGAGTGAGTGTGGTTAACCGCGGCTACAAAATGGCGAAGGGCGAATGGGATGAGGCAACGGGCAAAGCCTATTTTGTTGGCGATGCTGATGTCGGTCAATTGAAGGTGTCCTTTTTCGGACCTTTTTATGGTGCTTACAACATCCTCGAGTTGGACAAGGACAATTACCAATATGCGCTGGTCGCCGGACCCGATCGGAGCTACTTGTGGATACTGGCCCGCACTCCGCAACTCGACCAGGACGTAATGTCTGCTCTGGTCAACAAGGCCAGAAACCTGGATTTTCCAACTGATGAGCTCATTTACGTAAATCACGCCGAGACAGGCGATTCGAAATGAGAAATGGTGGCCAGGGGCGGTGGTGGGTGAGATCGTATTTGGTGAACTACAGGAATTGACGATCAAGCGAGGTAGTAGAACACCAGTGGTGCGGCCAGCCAAAGCACTCCCTTAAGAAAGAAAAACCAAAAGCCGATCTTGCCCGCCCGTTTCAGCCACTTGCGACCGTTATTCATTGTTGGAAATGTTGCTATTGCATTCATGATGTAACTCCTTTTCTAAATAGGGGCCGAAAACAATTCGTGTTTTCGGCCCCATGCTTTGTGGTCAGCTGCTTGCCTGTGCGAGAGGCTTTCCGAACAAACGGCCGATAGCTGGGATCAGCATCGGTACGTGTTTCTTGTACTCTTTGTATTCAGGATGCGCGTTCTGCAGGTCATGCTCTTCGAACTGAATCGCGACCAGTGTGTAGACGGTCGTGGCGACTGCAAAGAAAAGGTGCGCGATGGTCATCGTCGGCGTCGCCCAGAACACGAAGAACCAGCCGAGATAGAGCGGGTGGCGAACAATGCGATACAAGATGGGCTGTTTGAACACAGGTGGCTGGTACTCGATGTCGCGCGCATAGCGCCACGTTTGACGAAGTCCGAAGAGATCGAAATGGTCGATAGCAAACGTGCTGGCAAGCACCAATACCCAGCCAAAGCCAAAGGCAACATACAATGCGGTGCGGGCTACAGTGTTCTGCAGATCCCAGATGACGCCGCCCATCGGCTGCCACATGGCGAACAGAAGAATCAGAGCAAGGCTGGAAAACAGTACATAGGTGCTGCGCTCAGTCGCCTCGGGCACGATTCGTTTCCAGGCGCGCTTGAAGAACGGCCGAGCCATGACGCTGTGTTGCACTGCGAAAACAGCGAGGAGCAATGCGTTAATAAGCAGTGCCATGCCCATTGAAACTGCCGGCACCGAGTCAATTGATTTTGGTACGATGAGGTTGCCGATAAAACCGATGGCATATAAGAAAGTGGCGAAAAATACGGCATAACAAATAACGCCATAAGTAAGGGTTGCAACGCGTTTCATAGTGGTTTCTCCATTTGTGTTAATGCTAAGTTGTTGATAAGGGTTGTGTTTTCTCTGTTGGGAGCAGTTTCGCCAATTTCGGTGACCGGGTCCTGACCGACGCCTGACCATGTGGTGACGATCCAATGACCAAGCCGGAAAAGAGGGTGAATGAGCGATAGGTCGGCCAATCTGCTGCGTTTTGGGGACTGCGAGCTGGACCTGGGATCGCGGGAGTTCCGACGCGCCGGGGAACTTGTGTCGATTGAGCCGCGGGTATTCGCGCTGCTCGTGTTTCTCTTCGGGCAACGGCACCGCGCGGTGGATAAGGACGAAATTCAGGAAGCCGTTTGGAAGGGCACGATTGTCAGCGACACGGCGATGACGAGAGCCATCATGAAGGCCCGTCGCGCGGTTGGGGATAGCCCGGAGAAACAGGCGGTGATTCGCACCGTGCATGGTCACGGCTACCAGTTCGTCGCGACGCCTCTGGTCGACGAAGAACCAGGACCAGAGTTCGACGTAGCAGCAGGACGGAAGTCCCACCTGCTAAAAGTTTTCGCCGTCATGGTGGCGCTGGTCCTTGTGGTTTTTGTTGCCTTCTTCCGGCCAGCGTCGGCACCGGACGAAGCTATTCATATTGCCGTAATGCCGGTAGAAAACACGACGGGCGACGCAGACTACGATTGGACACGTCTCGGCTTGATGGGTTTTGCCAACGACATGATCGAGCAAAGCGCGGCGCTCAATGCTCTTTCAGCCTCGGATGTGATTCGTTTCGCCGAACGCAACACACTGTCCGAAGATGATGACCGCGTCGCTAGCAGCTTCGGAGAACTCAGGGATGTATATGGGGCCAGCCACTTGCTGGTGAGCCGACTGGACAAAAACGCGAGCGTGCTGCGTCTGACCTACGCCCTCTACAAACCCGAAGGCAAGATCGAGCGCGGCACCATGGTCGGTGCAAAACCCACGGAACTCATGCGCGGCATGATTCGCAGTGTTGCGGTGGCGTTGGGTGACCGAAGCAGGGCTCTCAATGAGATTTCCGTGGTATCAGAAGACCCCTTCATTAATGAGGCCTATTCACGGGGTCTTGGTTTGTCACTGGAAGGGCGCTGTGCCGAAGCGCTCGAGTTGTTCGCGGTCGTAAGCACGAGTACAAATACTGTAGGACGAGCGGACTATGAGTGGGCCAACTGCACAAGAATTCTCGGTCGTTGGCAAGACGCCGAAGCAGGCTTCCAGGCGATTCTCGACGAACTGCCTGCGGAACCGTCGAGCAGTCTTCGCGCTCTGGCCCTGAACGGTCTTGGCACTGTCTATATTCGTACCGGCCGCCCAGATGCCGCGCGCGCAACCTATAAGCTTGGACTCGCAGAGGCACAGGCTGCTGGGGACAGCCTTCTGCAGAGCATGCTCCTCAATTCACTGGCAATCGATGCAAAGAATCGTCGTGAGTTTTCCGAAGCACGTGAATTGCTGGCCCGTGCAAGTCTTGCGCACAGAGAAGCCAGCAGCGGCATTCTACGGGGGCAGATACCCGCTGCGATCGCAAACATCGACATGGCCGAAGGCAAACTGGAGCAGGCCGATTTGCATTTGCAGCAGGCGCTGGCCGCCTTCAGAGCCAAGGGCGATCGCCGCAACGAGGCAATGATGCTAAATAATATTGGCTACCTGAGGCGGTTGCAGAATCGACTCGAAGACGCCGAGCCGTTGCATCTTCAGTCACTCGAGATTCGTCGTGAAATCGGCGACACCGTTGGTCAGGGCCGCATTCTGGGCATGCTCTCGAATCTGTACGTGGACAATGGCCGCCTGGCCGAAGCCAGAGATGCGGCGAACGAAGCCTATCGAATTGCCAGTGAAGCTAATGACCGCTTGTTCATGGCAACAGGTCTCGCTCAAATCGGCAATGTCGAACGCAGAGTTGGCAACGTCGAAGCCGCTAGAGTGGCTTACAGCGATTCGAAAGAAATTTTTGAACAGATCGAAGACCATTCGCGCGTTGCGCAAACCACGCTACGTCTCGCACGTCTCCAATTCGAAGCTGGCAACCTGGAATCGGCTGAAGCAACTGTTCGGGAAGTGCGTGATTTGTCGTTACGCGAGGCACTGCGAGAACCGGCGATAGAATCGATGCAACTCGCCGGAGATATTGCGCGCAAGCAATCAGATACTGAGGGGGCTATTTCCGCGTACGAAGGTGCACTGCAGCACATTGACGAGACGGGCTTCATTGCCGAAAGATCCGGCGTCATCGTGAAGCTCGCACATTTGTATCTTGATCACCAGGACTTCGACGCTGTCGAGCCGCTGATCGGCCGCATGATTGAGCAGGGTGATGAATCGGCGAGCCTGAAGCTGCGCGCTCGTTATGCGTTTCTGCAAGGCGATGCCGCACGCGCAGTCACTCTGCAAGAGTCGGCGCGCACAGCCTCCCAAGGTGAATGGCCGGAAACCGATGAAAGAGCTTTGCTCGAATATAGACGGGGCGTGACTCGCTGAAGGGTCTCGAGTAACGCCCTATCGATCCAGTTCTGGAACAAGAGGCCGTAGCCTACCGAATACCACTACCCCTGGGCGCCAGCCTCGTCCCGAAGAACAGAAAGGAATTGTTCACCATAGCGGTCCAGCTTCGTCTGCCCGATACCACTGATACCCAGCATCTCCGAGGCCGTCTGCGGTCGATACGCCAGCATCTCCTGCAGCGTCTTGTCATGGAAAATGACATACGCAGGCACGTTGTGCTCGCTCGCGAGCGACTGCCGGCACGTGCGCAGCGCTTCCCACAGACCGAGATCTTCGTCAGCAATAACCCGCTCCCTGGCGGTCCTCTTCGATGCCACCACAGATCGTTTCGGGTCTTCCCGAAACCGTAGCAGCGTCGCTCCACGCAGGACGCCACGACTGGTTTCTGTCAGGACCAGGGCACCAAAACGAGNAGCGTCAGACCGCAAGTAGCCGGCAACGATCAGCTGGCGTGCAACCGAGCGCCAGGTGGTCGATGCCAGGTCCTTGCCTATGCCGAAGACACTGAGCTGATCGTGACCATGCTGCAGAACCTTGTCGGTCTCTTTTCCCAGCAGCACATCGACAAGGTGTGCCGCACCAAAGCGCTGACCCGATCGGTACACGGCCGATAGTAGTTTCCGGGCCGCTTCTGTCCCGTCCCAGGTGCCTGCCGGCGTCAGGCAACCATCACAGTTACCGCAGTCCTCGTCTTGCGAATCGCCAAAATAGGCAAGTAACGGCCGACGCCGGCAGCCGGTGACCTCGCACCAACCCAGCAACGCATCGAGCTTGAAACTTTCGTAGCGTTTGTATTCCTCGGCTGCCTGGGATTCCTCAAGCATCTGCCGCAGACGCACGACATCTTGCAGGCCATAGACCATCCAGGCATCTGCGGGGTCGCCGTCGCGGCCTGCCCTGCCAGTTTCCTGGTAATAGGACTCAATGCTCTTGGGCAAATCGAGATGGGCAACGAAGCGCACGTCCGGCTTATCGATTCCCATACCGAAGGCGATTGTCGCAACGATCACCAGGCCATCTTCAGCAAGAAAGCGGCGCTGGTTTTCTGCCCTCACATCGGCGGCGAGCCCGGCATGGTAGGGCAACGCCTCAAATCCCTGCCCGCACAACCAACTGGCGATGCTCTCTGTTTTCTTGCGCGACAGACAATAGACGATTCCCGCGTCGCCGCGATGCGTTTGCAGAAACTTCAACAGCTGCCCTCGGGCATCGGTTTTGACTTGCACTGCGTAAGCGATGTTGGGTCGGTCAAATGGCGCAACGTATCTTTCGGGCTCGTGAAGCTCGAGTCGAGTGACTATTTCCTCCCGCGTTTTGTCCGTTGCAGTGGCTGTTACCGCCATGCGCGGGACGCCGGGGAACAGATCACCAAGATCACCCAGTCCCAGGTAGTCACTGCGAAAATCATGGCCCCACTGCGACACACAGTGGGCCTCATCGACAGCGATGATTGACAAGGGTATGTCGCGTAACAATGACCTGGTGTGCTCGGTAACCAGGCGCTCCGGCGCGACATACAAGAGCTGCAACCTGCCCTGCCGAAGCTTCGTCATCACGGCCCGCCTCTCTTCAGGCGACTGGCTGGAGTTCAGAAACTCCGCTTCGATGCCGAGTTCACGCAGTGCCGTGACCTGGTCCTGCATTAACGCAATCAGCGGTGACACGACCAAGCCCGTCCCCTCCCGCAGCATTGCGGGGATCTGGTAGCACAGGGATTTACCCCCGCCTGTCGGCATGATCACGAGGGAGTCGCGGCCCTGCAACGTGGCTTCGATGATCGACTGCTGTTGTCCCTTGAACGCCGGATATCCGAAGACATTTTCCAGGACTTGTCGTGGGGAAAGGCTCATGTCGGCCGAGCATACCATCGTCCGCATGACCATTTTTGCCCGGCTATCGTGCTATAAGAACAGGCAATAAAAACAGGGGGCAGACGGGAAATCATGAACGACCGGCAAGAGCGCTGGACGCGTATTAATGCGCTCCTCGAACAGGCTATGGACCAGCCGGCGACCGAAAGGCGGGACTGGCTTGAGAACGCCTGCGGCGATGATTCTGAGTTGTTCGCCGAAATTCTCCAACTACTGTCCTATGACGCTGAGCAGACCGGCGGCTTGCTCACTTCCGTGCAATCGGTCGCGGCGGACCTGAACAGGGACGACGAGGCTCGGTACATCGGCGAGAAACTCGGCAACTACCGTATTACGTCGAAGATTGCCGAGGGCGGCATGGGAAGCGTTTTTCTTGCCGATCATTCGGCGGAAGACTTCGATCAACAGGTCGCGGTAAAGCTACTGCCGCACCACCTGCTTAGTTCCGCAGCCACACGTCGATTCGTCGAGGAACGCAGCATCCTTGCCAGTCTGCAACACCCGAATATTGCGCGACTGATCGATGGCGGCACCCTGTCCGACGGTGTCCCGTACATCGTCATGGACTATATCGAGGGCGAGTCGATCGACCGCTACTGCGAAAACAACAACCTGGATAATGCCGCAATCATCGACCTCGTGGTCAGGATCTGCGATGCCATCCAGTACGCACATCGAAAGCTCGTTATTCATCGCGACATCAAACCGAGCAACATCATTGTCGATCACCGGGGCATCCCGCACCTGCTCGACTTCGGCATTGCAAAACTTGTCGACCCTGAGCAGAACAACCCGGCATTGACGCACGAAGAGCATCGCATCATGACACCCATGTATGCGAGCCCCGAGCAGATCGAAGGTCAGCAGATCACGACCGCCGCCGACATCTATGGCCTCGGTTTGTTGCTCTACCGTCTGCTCACCGGGCAGTTGCCCTATTCTTCAACCCCTACAACGCCGCGTGAACTTGCCAATGCGATTCTCAGCCAGACGCCGGACAAACCCAGCGCAGTCGCAATCGCGAACAGACAACGGCGTGCACTTCGCGGGGAACTGGACACAATTCTGTTAACCGCGCTCAGAAAGTCGCCGGAGCGCCGCTACGCATCCGTAGCCGCATTGGCCGACGATTTGCAGAGATTTCGCGATCAACGCCCCATCCTGGCTCGCAGGGACAGCTCCCTGTATGTGATTCGCAAGTTCGTCGCCCGACACCGCCTGCCAACCGCTGCCGCCCTGGCTGTGCTTGCAGGCGCCGTTGGTATGACGGCCTACTACACCCGGCAATTGGCACTGGAACGCGATACCGCTGAACAGACGGCCGCATTCCTGTCCGACCTGTTTGCCGCGAACGACCCTTACCAGAAGAATCGTGACGGGCTGACCGTTGAAACACTGCTCGAGGCAGGACTCGAGAAACTCGAGCGTGACACCGAACTGGCGCCGCTGGTCCGCGCGCGATTGCTCACAACCGTCGCCCTGGTCCAGAGAAACCTCGGGAATGTTGATCATGCCGATGTGCTCGCCACTGAAGCGCTCGAACTCGCCGAGACGCATGCAGGAAGGCAACACGAGCTGACCCTTTCACCACTGTCTGTCCTGTCACGTGTAAAGACCACGTCCGGTGACTACGCCGAGGCCAAAGCCCTCGCCGAGCGAATGCTGGCAGTCACGGATGCGACACGCGGCCGCGAGTCGAAAGAGGCGGCGCAGGCGACACATCTTCTGTCGATCCAGGCCTATCGCGACGGCGACATCGAAACCATGGGCTCGTGGGCCGAAGAGACGTATGCGATTCGCAAAGCTATATACGCCGATGACGACATGGCTATCGCCACGGGTGCAACGGCACTTGGCCTGTATCACTGGCAGTCAGGCCAACTCGAGAAAGCGCGCGACTACTATGCGGAGTCGGCTGATATTCAGGAAGCGCAATCCGAACGCAATGAGCTGCAGTACGCAAGCCTGTTGCACAACCTGGCATTGCTGCACAACGATACCGGCGACTACGCGACGGCCGTCGCGACCTACGAGAGATCGGTGGCCATTCGTCGCAACGCAGGTTCCGAAAAAGATCACATTCTGCCACTGACCCTGTACGCGCTGGCGCATTCGCAATCGCGCCTCGGTAATCTGCCGGCAGCGCATCGGTCATTTATCGAGGCCGTTCGCAGACAAGCCGATGTCGCCGGGCGCGAGCAACACATGGTCGCATACGCCCTGAACGGCTACGGGATGCTGCTTGAGGAAATGGGCGCGCATGAACACGCCGGCCGCCTGTTAGCGGAGGCGAACCGGATAATGGAAACCGTTTTCGAAGAAGCCCATCAGGACCAGGCTGCCACGTGGATCGGACTTGCCCGGCTTGCCGTACATGCACGCGAATTCGATCGCGGCAAGCTACTAATTGATCGTGCCATCGCGCTACGCACGGAGGCCGAGGGCGAGGACGACTACGGCACCCTCCGAGCGTACAACGCACTCGGCAGACTGGAGTACGCGCGCGGCGACTATGGCGCGGCGGCGAAGTCTCTTGATTACGCGCTTGACCGCTATGAGAGCGTTGGCGCCAGCGAACATCCCTTTGCGCTGGAGGCGAAATCCTGGATTGGTCGAACACGGCTAGCTCAGGGCGACTCTGAAGAGGGCATTGCACTACTTCGCGAAGCGCGCGATCTGGGAGAGTCCATACTGCCGGTCACGCACGTCGAAAACGCGCAACGCAGACTGTGGCTTGGCGAAGCATGGGCTGCCAATGGCGAGCAGACGAAAGGCGACGCAATGGTGCAAGCCGCGCGTGACGAGCTCCAGGCTATCAAGCAGAGCTGGCAGGCCGCGCTGCGGGCGGACCCGGTTCCTTCCCTCAGCGAATTACTCGACGCTCCCGAGGCATAAACAGGTATGCAGGCACCGCCCGAGATAACACGTCTGTTGAACCGTTGGGTCGACGGCGATGCCGAGGCACTCGACCAGGTCACGCCGATTGTCTACGAGGAGTTAAAGCGCATCGCCCGGGGAGTCTTTTCAGGCGAGCGACCAGGGCACACGCTGCAACCAACAGCCATCGTTCACGAAGCCTACGCGAAGCTGATCGGCGTCGACGTGACCTGGCAGAACCGCGCACATTTCTACGCGCTTGCCGCACGCATGATGCGGCGCCTGCTCGTGAACTATGCAAACTCCCGCAATGCCGAGAAGCGAGGTGGCGATGTGTTGCGTGTGACGCTTGAGGAACGCCGGATCCCCGATCGACAGCCCGACGAAGATGTACTTGCCCTGGATGCGGCGCTGGCCGAACTCGCCACGCTCGATCCTCGCAAAGCGCAAATACTCGAGATGCACTATTTCGGCGGCCTAACCCTGGCGGAAGCCGCGACCGCCCTGGCAATTTCCGAGTCAACCGTGGGTCGTGAGCTACGCGTCGCGAAAGCCTGGTTGCGAAAGGAACTGGACGACTAGCTCCGCTTTCCGGCGCTGGGCCGGAAGTGCACCCGCCGCTTCGACTGTGACTCCTTCGTTTTCCGCTGACGGGTACCCGTATTCGCTGGAGCTTCCCTGGCGCTGGCGCGATTCCATGCGCGCCAGGAGGTCGCAGGCGAGCCATCGAATCTCCGGCCGTCTCGTCGTCTGTCACCGGTTGCGGACCTGCCATTTTCCCGGCGATTGCTCCGCGCCGCTGAGTTCTGCACAGACTGCCGGGACGTCACACGAGTAGAGTAGCGCCGGGTTTTCGGCCGCTTTGACGACGCACTTTGCTTGGTCGTCTTCGGCTTGGCCTGGGTCGGGCCGGCGTCCGCCGTAACGGGTACCAATGACAGGCCGGCCACGCTCACGACCATGGCTGCGACAAGGAGAGAACATGCAACTCTACCGCTAGTGCTCTTCATTACTGCTCCTTGAATACGGCGGGTTCGGGACGACCCGGCCAAGCCCGGGCGTAACACTTTCGCGCGTGATGTGTCGCGACAGGCGCAACTGACCAGGCTGAAGCCTCAGTGGGCGGATTAGTGGGCGGAGAAACGGCGTGTTCGCAGTCGAACGAAGACCTTTACCGGCAGTGATGGAAGTCGTATCGACCGAAGACCGACTGGAAGAGGCCTTGCTCCACCCGGCTGGCGGGGCGCCTGTTGTCGAGCTGTTGACCGATGTCGCCGAACGGCCGGTTCTTGCCCGTGTCGTTTTATTGGCGGTGTTACTGGCAGTGTAAACCTTGTGCGGAATCCACCGGCCTTGTGCCCTTGCCGCCCTTTCCAGTTTCCACTGCTTGTAGTTCTTGAAACCCGGATCGTTGCGTCGAGCCTCGGGCGACAACGGCCTCGTCGGAACGATTCTGCCCACCCGAGACGGCTCCGGTTTGGCCTTGGCTGGTGGCATCCCTTTACCCGGGGGAGGTAAAGCTAATGCGTCGGGCACGACGAGAAACACGATCAGCCAAAGCAGGATCAGTCGCCTATTCATCGCCTTCCTCCGCTTCATACTCCGCCAGCAGGAAGTCCCCGTTCGCAAAATCGCTCATCACCGACAACGCCGGCAGGTCGGGATGCTCATCCGCGAATATGTCTTTCAACGCATACTCGGCGAGGGACTCTTGCTCTACCACGATGTCCCAGACTCGAAGCCCGGCGATCGCACCTTTGAACTGGTTGTTCTCACCGTCGATCGAACCCACCCAGACGCCAACGCTCGGAAGATCCAGGGCTTTGATGTCCGATGTGCCAACAATCTGCCCGTCGACAATGACAGATAGGCCATCCTCGAAGAAACTGACAGCCACGTGATGCAAGCGGCCGTCCGTGAAATCGAAGGTCGCGACGTCTTCCTTGTCGCCCGCGACAAAGGCGATGCCGTCACGGTCACGCAACATCGCGATCAGGTAGGACGCACCTTCCGGTCCGGCATTACAGATAATGACCGGATCGTAGCCAGGGTCGCTGGTCCAGTCCGGCATTACCCAGAACTCGATCGTGCCGCCGTCTGCAAGCGTGAGTTGCGGCGCCGGATCGAAGCTCATCGTGTTCGTGCCGTCGAACTCCGCGATATCGGGCGTGTAGTCTTGCGCGTATGCCGTCTGTAGTGCGAGCAACAGGCCCGGCAACAGCACGCGTCGAATCAGTGATTTCATAACAAGCCTCTTTTTTATCTCTTGCGTTTAAACCGTAATCGCACATGCAGTGTGGGCCACTTGCTCTTGCTGACTTTCCAGACGTAGTCCTTCTTATTCTCGTCAGCCAGGCGCGGTCTGCCGTCTGTTGTCGAACCCAGGGGGTGTTCGGATGTACCGAAAGGCTCGAAATCTCCCGGGTCATTCTGCTCCTGGGAGAACGCCGTGCCGTCGTAAATCCACGGCATGCGAAACGTCACTTTCATGTTCGCAATCTCGGACCGGGTACCGGAGATTCGCAGAAGTTTCGGATCCGAACCCTCGTAGCTGTATCGCGTTTGTGTGTGCCGCTTTTTGCACTCGACGTTAATTTTCAGGGTCGATGTCTTGCGGTCACCCACGTGAATGGTCAGGTTACCCTTGGCGCGTTTGGCCTTTCCGCTGCCTTTACCGGTACACCAGGCATGACGAGCGTAGACGTACCACACCTCGACAGGCTCGGGCTTCAGTTCCTCCGGGCTGATCTCCGGGAGCGGCTTGGTCGAAGCGCTCAGCGGGCTGGCCGCCGGATACGACTCCAGGTAACGAGAAACGGCCGCTCGCAGGTTCTTCCGCACGGTCTGATAAACCTCGGGTTCACCGGGGAACATCATCGGATTCAGCAGTTCCCAGATCGGACGAAGGTCGAGCAGAATCGGGTAATGGTTCTCGCCGGCAGAAAATCCTTTCTCGTCCCAGGATCCGTTACCGCCGACGGCGAGGAACTGAATGTCCTCCTCGTTGATCGTGGACGTCGATCCCTCGGACTCGCTGCTGGACTGGCCGTAGTTCGCCCTCACAGCGATAGTGGCGTACGCGCCGCCGGCATTAACATCGAAACTGCTGTTCTCGCGCGACAGTCTCTTGTAGGTCTCGCTGGTGATGTTGTAAGTCAGCTGGCCGGACGAACCGTAGGTAACGGCATACGGATAGTGTGTGCCAAACTTTTCGATCAGGGCCTGGTAACGAAACTCAGTTCGGGCCTTTTCGACTGCATCGACAAACGCATCGGACAGGGCCGCGTAAGGGAAGTCGACCACGAGAGCGTATTTCTTGAAGCGCGAATAGCCGACTGCCTGTGCGACAGAACTACTTTCCTCCAAGCGACGCATCGAACCTTTCGCCGCTTTGAACCCCGCTTCGAACCCGGTTTTCCTCATATCGCCACCGGAGATGCTGGCACCGAAGGTGTGCCTCGTCGACTCCTGGTAGGTCGTCTCACTCGCGACCAGGGATTTGCGAAATACCATGCCCTGTGCACTGAGAGGCTTGTACTTGAACTGCAGCGGAACAACCTTTAGTTCCTCGACATAGAATTTCTTCGGATCCAGGACTTTGAAAATCTTGAGTTTCGAGTTGCGCTCGTACAGGTAGAGTGGATCCTGCGTGGCAATGTCATAGCCGCGATGACTGGCCGAGAGATAACCCAGATTCTTATCAACCCAGAACGGATTGTTGGATGGGAGTTGTTCCTCCATCTCCGCCAGCGAGGCATTCGGTTTCGGACGCAGGAAAGATCGTCCATCGAGGTTTATCTCGATAAGGCCGCTGCGATTGACGCTGAGCCTCAACGTGTTGCCGTAATCGAAACCCGATAACGCATTGAATGTCTTGGTCGTACCGCCGCGCTTGAGAACATCTTCAAGCGCAATGCCGTCGCGGCTCTCGAAACGCACGAACGTGGTTCCGGTGAGACCCGTCGCGAGGTACAGGGCGTCAGACGAGTTCGGGGATTCTACGACCACTACATGGCGCGGCGTCGTGAAGCCACCGTTGGTCACTGCAAGCAAGTTGGGGTCGGTCGTATCCCAGGCGTTGGAATCAACACGCGTAGGGTCCGTTACGATGACGGTTTCGTCCTGCCAGACACCGTCCAGCCTGGCCCAGCAAAGATCGGTTAGCTCGCCAGCCTCGCCGCGCTGTACTTCGTCAATGGTGAAACTCGCGAACGCGCGTTGCGTCACCTGGTCTACGACGGGTCCGGTTGCCGCGTTGATCGTATCCATCGGGTCTTCGGCGGCTGCCGGTACCCGGGCGCCGGTATCACAACCCGAGAATATGTTTTCGGGATTCGTCGTGAAGTCCTGGGCTGCCGCATTTGCCGCGAGCACCAGGCAGGCCAGGCACAGCGCCAATCTGTTATGGAAGGTCATCATGAGTCTAGTAGGCGCAGATGGTTTCGCCGGTGTCCGGGTCGACACCGATGGGTGTGCAGTTGGCGGGCGTCTCGGCGACGGGAGGACCTGGTGGGGCCGGCCGTCCAATGGGGTGTTGCACCGGCTGTTGAACGGGTTGCTGAACCGGTGCCTGGATCGGTACTGGCGTGATGGGCGCAATCGCCGGCATTGCGACATGCTGACCGGTGGCCGCCTGGATCTCGGCAGTCAGGTGATCCGGGTACTGTGCCTCGAGGCGCGTTAGCGCATATCTGACTGGACCGAGCATGCCCTGGACGACCGCGTCGATATTGCCCTGGGCATTTAGCGTCAGTTCGGCAGGACCGACGAGGGGCAGATCATCTGCCGCGAATTTGCCAGGCGCAATGCGGCGGACATTTTGCATGACAACCATATCCGGCATCACCTTGAGCACAAACATGTGCAGCCAGGGATCAACAGCGTAGGCGCGACCCTGTTCGATACGAATCTTCTTGCGGATCGTCGAGACGAGCCAGACACCATCGATTGGCAAAGCCTCTGACCGCGCGACACTGTACTTGTCTGGAAGAAACGCCGGAATCTGTGGAACCCCCGCAGCTTCAGCAATCGTCTCGGCCAGATCCTGCGCGTGGCTTATTGTCGTGAAGCCGATCCCTGACAATAGAAACGCCACCAATACTATTCGCTTACCCATACCCCCTCCGTGATGTGAATCATGGCTATGCGGGCACCTGGAATATGGCCCGTTAAGACCTTTAGCAGGGTATTCCTGGGAATCCGGTCATTTGGGTGGCCAATCAGGAGCGGATAGTCGTAGGCCTAGGGCAAAACATCACCTTCTTCGACAAACAATAAACGCAGCCGCACTCTTCTTCGGCTGCCATTCGTAGGCAAACTCGAACCCCGCGTTCTTCAAACTGTCCTTCAGCTCGGCAACCGAGAAGACCTTCACCAGCGGGAACAGCCGCAGGAATCGTCCAACGGGGATGATGAGTCGAAGCGGTAGCATCATGTCGCCGATGCAAGCCGTGCTGCTTATGAATAAGCCACCGGGCCTGAGCATCCTGTGGATGTCGGCAATGGCCTGGTCCTTGTCGTCGAGCAGATGCAGGAGATTGTGTGCCAGGACAGCATCGACACTGGAATCCGGCATGTTGAGCCCATCAACCGACGACGCGTCGAACGTCACATTATCGATGCCCGCGGCCTTCGCCTTGTCCCTGGCAATCTCGATCATCCTGGTTGATAGGTCGGTCCCACGAATATTTCCTACGTATGGCGCGTGCGCGACTGCCGTGGATCCAGTGCCACAACCAATTTCCAGCACTTCCATGTCGGCCTCAAAGTACTCGCGTGTCACATCCAGCTTCTTCTCGTATGTAGCCTCATCTGAGATAGGCCGTCGCGAGTACTTATCCGCACGTTTGTTCCAAAATGTCTTTTCTCGATCCATCCGTTCATTCCATTTGGTGCAACGCTTGTAGGTCGGATGATATCGTGAAGATCGCGATAGGTAGAGGTCAACCCATGATTCGATGCGCAGCGTTCTTTATCGTTCTCACCTTTTTGGCCTTGCCCGCCATGGCCGAGGACAACGCCCCGCGGGCAACCTACATCGCCAACATGGGCGCCATGATCGAGCGTGGTGATACCAAGATCGTGTTTGATCCCCTGTTTCACTATCAGCACGACACTTATGATCGCGTGCCGGCTGAGATTGAAGCTGCGCTACTGGCAGGGAATGAGCCCTGGGACGGTATCGACGCTGTCTTCATCAGCCATCACCACGGGGATCACTTCGATCCAGCCTCGATTCTGGAGCTACTGCGTGCTCATCAGACGATCGAGCTGTTCGGGCCGGGACAGGCCGCCGCAGCGATTCGCGACCTCGTCGCTGATCCCGGCGACCCCTTGTTGCAGCGCGTTCACGGATTAGCTCTCGAGAACGGTATGGCGGCGACCGACATACGCTTCGGCCCGCTGCTCATCGAGGCTGTCCGGATCCGCCACGCTGGCTGGCCAAACCGTCACGCAAGTATCGAGAACATCGTTTTCCGCGTGACGCTCGACGACGAAACCACCGTGATGCACTTCGGCGATGCGGACGTGGACGATGCCCATTTCGCGAAGAGTCCGGAGCATTGGGCGGAACGACATTCACATCTTGCGATGCCACCCTACTGGTTCTTCCTGTCGAACGAAGGCCAGCGAATCCTGAGGGATCGGATTGGTGCTGACGACGTAATCGGAATGCATGTTCCAGCGAAAGTGCCCGACGACCGCGCGAGTCGCCCCGAGAATTTTCAGGATCTGGACCTGTTTACGAGACCGGGTGAGTCGCGGGACTTGCCGAGCACGCCTAAGCAATAGAAACTGATAACCATGACCACCACCCAGTACCGGCACCTCCTCGCTCCACTCGACCTCGGCTTCACCACCCTCAAGAACCGCGTCCTCATGGGCTCCATGCACACCGGTCTCGAAGATGGCAACAAACACGATCGTC
>JGI24723J26617_10001524_pt1 | contig 20316 bp, 9 predicted proteins | sample Cruoilmetagenom6_FD_26617 | JGI IMG/M metagenome (IMG submission 26617)
AACTTATCAACAACACCAACGGTTGAAATGGCCGTGACCATGGAGCATGCCGATGGAGGAATTATCTTAACAGCTAGTCATAATCCGAAGCAATGGAATGCNCTAAAATTATTAAATAAAGACGGTGAGTTTTTAAATGCTGCTGCTGGACAAGAAATTCTGGATCTTGCCGAAGGCAATGAAATTCAATTTNCAGCNGTAGACGATCTAGGAAAGATCACCAAGAATGACGCCTATATTGATCTTCATATCGATGAAATTTTAGATTTGCCTTTGGTCAATGTNGACGCCATCAAAAAAGCCAAGTTTAAAGTGGTTGTCGATGGTGTAAATTCAACAGGAGGGATTGCTATTCCCCTTTTATTAGAAGCTTTAGACGTACATCCCGTAAANCTGTATTGTACGCCNAACGGCGAATTTCCNCACAACCCTGAGCCTCTTAAGGAGCATTTGGGTGATTTGATGGAATTGGTGGTAAAGGAGCGTGCCGACTTCGGAATTGTAGTAGACCCTGATGTAGATCGATTGGCTTTTGTAGATGAAAACGGAGAAATGTTTGGTGAAGAATACACCCTTGTCGCTATTGCCGATTATGTGCTTCAGAAAAACCCAGGAAGCANNGTTTCCAATATGTCGTCTTCGCGTGCGTTACGTGATATTACCGAAAAACACGGTCAGACGTACAGTGCCAGCGCCGTAGGGGAAGTGAATGTGGTTCAAAAAATGAAGGATACCAAGGCCGTTATTGGCGGTGAAGGTAATGGTGGAATTATCTATCCAGAATTGCACTACGGAAGAGACAGTCTGGTAGGTGTTGCTTTATTTTTAAGTTATTTGGCAGAACGTAAAATAGCGGTAAGCGATCTTCGGAAAGAGTATACTTCGTATTTTATGGGTAAAAAGAAAATAGCGCTTACGCCCGAATTGGATGTAGACGGGATCTTAAAAACGATGGCAGAAAAATATGCTTCCGAAGAAATTCAGACGATCGATGGAGTAAAAATCGATTTTGCTGAAAACTGGGTGCATCTTCGGAAATCGAACACGGAACCCATTATTCGTATTTATACGGAAGCGAAATCTCAGGAAGAAGCTGATGCGCTTGGTGACCGATTCATTTCAGAAATAAAAGCTATCTCGAACCGTTAAAAGTTTTTATCTTAGCATCTAGTAAACGTATACTAACTGAGATGCAAACCCTTCCGAAGCTACAAAAAACAGAACTCGAAAGCTATTTTGAACCTTTCCGAAAGCATATTCTAGGAATCAATCAAACTTTTGAATCGCCCTATGGTAAAAAGAAGATCATTTATACCGATTGGACAGCGAGTGGCCGACTTTATGGTCCTATAGAAGATAAAATGCGAAATGATTTTGGCCCGTTTGTTGCCAATACGCATACCGAAACTTCGGTCATGGGAACTACCATGACGCATGCTTATCATCAAGCCAGAGCTATTATCAAGGAACATGTAAATGCTGGCGAAGATGATGTATTGTTGACCAGCGGAACAGGGATGACCGGAGTGGTGAATAAATTTCAACGTATTTTAGGACTTAAGATTCCTGAGCAGATCAAGGATCGCGTACAGATCACAGAAGAAGAACGCCCAGTTGTCTTTATCTCGCATATGGAGCATCATAGCAATCAGACCTCATGGTTAGAAACGATCGCTAATGTGGTAGTTATTCCGTGTAATGAGCTTGGTTTATTCTGTTTAGAGAACTTCAAAAAAGTGTTAGCGCAACACAAAGATGTAGCTTATAAAATTGCCTCGATCACTAGTTGTTCAAATGTAACAGGAATAAGAACGCCTTACTATGAAGTCGCGAAGTTGATGCATCAGCACAACGGACTCTGCTTTGTAGATTTTGCGTGTTCTGCACCCTATATTGATGTCGATATGCAGCCGAGCGATCCTGAAGCTTATTTGGATGCTATTTTTCTGTCGCCGCATAAGTTTCTTGGCGGTCCAGGAACAAGTGGTGTATTACTTTTTAATAAAAAATTATATAAAAACCTGATACCAGATAATCCAGGTGGCGGTACCGTAAGTTGGACAAATCCTTGGGGAAAACATCGTTATATTGAGAATATTGAAGAACGCGAAGATGGTGGAACTCCTGGTTTCCTCCAGGTTATTCGTACCTCGTTAGCAATGAAGCTCAAAGAAAAGATGGGAGTGGCCAATATTTTGGAGCGTGAGCACGAACAATTGGAGTATATTTTTGAGCGTTTACAATCACATCCTAAAATTTCTATTTTAGCGGGAGATCATACAGATCGTTTAGGTGTCATTTCATTTAATATTGATGGTTATTATCATGATCTAGTGGTGAAAATTTTAAATGATCGCTTCGGAATTCAATCGCGCGGAGGGTGCAGTTGTGCTGGAACGTATGGTCACTATCTTTTGGAAATAGACGAGCAGTCTTCCGATGATATTATTCAGAAAGTGATGCAAGGGAATTTTGCCTTAAAACCTGGTTGGGTACGTGTTTCTATTCATCCAACAACGACCAATGCTGAAATTGAGTTTCTGTGTGATAGTATCATTGCGTTGGCAGATAATTTTGAAACGTGGAAAGAAGATTACGTGGAGAAGAATTTCTCGTATATGCATCAAACAGAAAAAGACAAGGTATCGTCTTCACTTTCTCAAAGTTGGTTCGAATTTTAGTCCTGAAATTCTGGAGGCACTTTATTGCGGTGTTTCCAGCGTTTATGCGTCCAAAGGTAATATTGTGGTGCTTCTTTGATCTGATTCTCTACAAACTTCAAAAAGATATCGGTAATCTCATAATCCTTATATTCCTTCGGATTCAGCGTTACCGTAGTAAAGGTAGTTTCATAAAAACCTCTTTCTTTCCGACGAACATGGAAAAATACCACCGCCATATCTAATTTCTTTGCCAACATTTCGGCACCAGTATACACAGGAACCTTGATACCCATAAATTTCTGCCAATGAAAGGCTTTATGCCATTTTGGAGATTGATCTGATACAAAACCATTGATGGTAAGTTCTCCACGCAGTTTCGCAGAACCTAATTTATGAACTGTCTCTTTTGTTGTGATTAGATGGGTATCGTATCTAGCGCGAATTTTTTTAACAAGCGCATCAAAGTATTTGTTCGCGAGACGCTTGTAAACGGCATAGCCTGTATGATTTATGTATCGATTCATGATAAAGATCCATTCCCAACTTCCGTAGTGAGCACACATAAGAATAATACTTTTTCCTTGCTTTTCGATCTCGTGGATCTCCTCAATATTGGTGAACGTATAGCGCTTTTTAAGGTCTTCTTCGGAAATAGTCATGGATTTGATACTTTCTACGATCATATCGCAGAAGTGATGGTAGAATTGTTTCGAGATTTTTTTGATCTCGCTTTCCGGTTTCTTCGGAAAAACCAATCGTAAATTTTCTCGAACGGTCTTCTTTCGATATCGAATAATATAATAAAGTAAGAAGAATATGCCATCAGACAACGCATAGAGCAGTCGAAAGGGCAAAATAGAGACCAACCAGAGTAGTGGGTATACAATAAGATAAACTAGTCGTTGCATAGGTAAAGTTAGCGCAAAACTAACTATTTTTGAGGACAAGAACAGTATCAAATTACATTCATCGTTTAACAATTTTTAATTATTAGCATATGTTCGATCTGAATATTGCCACCATCATCATTATTGCTGCCAACGTTTTAATTTCGTTAAAAGGTTTTAATGATTTTACTTTCTTCGAAAAATATAAATTTAATATTGCAGGGATTCGACGAGGCGAGCAAGTACGCATGTTTACCTCCGGATTTTTACATGTTGACTTTTCTCACCTTTTGTTCAATATGCTTACCCTATTCTTTTTTGCCGATGTGGTCATCAATAGAATAGGAACTGGAAAGTTTGTACTGATCTATATTTTAAGTCTGCTTGTAGGAAATATGCTATCCTTTTTCTTTCATAAGGAAGAGTATCACTATAGTGCGGTAGGGGCAAGTGGTGCGGTTACAGGAATTCTGTATAGTGCTATTCTGTTCAATCCAGATATGGGGCTTTATCTATTTTTTATTCCTATTGCGATCCCAGCTTGGATCTTTGGTATTTTATATTTATTATATTCTATCTATGGAATGAAAAGCAGATTAGGTAATATTGGCCACGATGCACATTTTGGTGGCGCCATTGCCGGGTATATCTTGTCTATTGCTTTTGTACCTAGTTTATTAACAACCAGCCTGTGGATCGTAGCGCTACTTGCTGTGCCCATCGTTTTACTCTTTGTGCTACGCAAACTTGGAAAAATTTAAAATTTCAGATATCATGAGAACAATCTTAATCATATTCACTTTCTTAATTACTACTGCTATGAACGCTCAAAATATACCACAAGCTACTGTCGACTTAACGGGAGAAGGAACCGTAAATGTAATACCTGATCAAGTCACCGTTAAAGTTCGCGTTGAAAATACAGGTGACGAGGCACAGATGGTCAAAAGGCAGAATGACGAAGTGGTAAGTAAAGTGCTAGCCTTTCTAAAAGGAATGAAAATTAGCGAAAGGGACTATAAAACAGAGTATTTACGTCTTGCAAAAAACTACGAGCACAATACGAAGTCATACAACTACGCCGCCAACCAAGCGATCTCCATTCAGCTAAAAGATCTTTCGAAGTACGAGGATCTTATGGATGGGCTTCTAAAGACAGGTATAAATCGTATTGACGGAGTAACTTTTACTTCTTCAGATAATGATGCATTAGAGTCTCAAGCACGAAAAAATGCGGTACTAAACGCTAAAATGAAAGCCGAAGAATATGCAGGTGCTTTAAATCAAACCATTGGCAAAGCAGTCTCTATAAGTGAGTTCAGCCAAAACAGCATTCAACCAACCTTATATCGTGGTAAAATGGCGGCAAGNTCAGATGGCAGCGGACAAACAATGGCGCCAGGAGAACTTGAGATCAAAGTAACTGTTAATGTAAGTTTTGTTCTTAACTAATTAAGANCCCAACAAAGAAGCGATCTTCGCTTCTAAGGCTGGTCCGCGTAAATTCTTAGCTACAATCCTGCCGTTCTTGTCGATCAAGAAAGTGGCTGGAATAGATCGTACGCCGTATTGTTTTGCAATAGGATCTTGCCAGAACTGAAGATTAGAGACGTGGTACCAATCCATTTTATCATCTGCGATCGCTTTGATCCAACGATCTTTCATCGTATCCTTATCAAGGGATACGCTAATGATATTCAATCCTTTGTCATGGTATTTTTCATATACTTTTACCACATTTGGATTCTCTCTACGGCAAGGTTTACACCAAGAAGCCCAAAAATCAATAAGCGTATATTCCCCCATCGCATCTGAAAGTGAAAGCATATTGCCTTCGGGTGTTGGTGCGCTAAAAGAAGGAGCAACGCCGCCAACTTCAGAACCTTTCATTCCTTCAATAGTTTGTTTTANGGCAGTAACAATGGGATTGGCCTTTAATTTCGGACTAAAACCTTCCAAAAGGTCACTCGCTTCCACAGCAGTAACTTCTTTCCGTTGAAGCATTTCTGATAAAAGCATGGCAGAAAAGGTTGATTGCCCGTTTGATTTTATAAAATCTCTTTTAATTTGTTTTTCTTCGGAAATGAGCTTCGCATTGTTCGTTCTGATCTCATTCATAAGAATGTCATCTTGCTCGTTTCTNGCTTGATTGTAACGTGTTAGTTGCGATTCTTTCTCTTTCGTAATGGCTCTAAGTTTTTCTGAAAAGGATCTATACGCCGCATTTTGTGCACCTCCCGATACATAAGANGATTGCAAACTATCATTATACAACTGAACCTTCATGTTTTCATTTTCGGGAAAGAAAAGAATTGGGTTTTGCGTACCTGAAACCTGAAAATAACGTAGTCCGGCATCTTCCTCCTTCGGAAATGTAGCGCTAAAGGTTCCATTGGTAATGGCAATAGTGTCTAAAGGAACTGGTTGATTATTTTCAATCTTGAACACCGTTAGTGTGGTTCCTTCTGAAAAGCCAGTAGCATTTCCGTCGAAGCGATAGGTGTTAGCATCTTGATCATTACAAGAGAAGAATAAAACAGTCAATAAAAGGGATAAAAATGGCTTCATAACTATAGGGTATATATTCGCAAAAATAGCAAACCTTTTTTCTGAAAAAAAATGTGATCCTCAAATATTTGTTAATTGTACGTTTTTAAGGGTTTTACAGAGAATTTTCGGTATTTTTACAAGATTGAAGTTTACCCTATGATGAAGACATCTACAAACACGGATTTTCCGTTAACAGTTGAGATAAGTTTCCAGAAACTTGTGGAATATTACCACAGTCATCTGGATGGCGGTAACGAGATGTATGCCGCTAGGGCGCAACAGATCTTTGATATTGTTGAGAAGTATCCAAAATTAGTAAACGGATTAAAAACTCAGCGTGAAGTAGATGCGCATGAAGATCAAATGAAACTTTTATTTGAAGATTTATTCCCTACAGTGCTTACTTCCAACGAAATAAAGATCGCCACAGTTCCGTATCGCGATATCATTTTTAAATCTACCAAGCGCTTTCGTGATATTATAAAAGAACCTTCTGGTTCCACAAATATGGTACTTGCGGGTTTTGATGATAGGCTCAATTATATCATGGGATGTAGTATGATACTCATGTTTCACTATGGTTATAAGGTTGATTTTAGAAGACCAACTTATTATAGTGTACGTGATGCGAATGATATTATGCGCTATTATCGAGTGCTTTATAATGCCGATTTTACCGAAATCATTAAAACAGATAAAGCGGTCGATATTACGCAGGAAGATGTAGATGAACTCCTAGAAAATTTTGATAATATTGACTTATGGAAAGAGAAATTTCCGCCACAAAGTTATATTTTCAAAGGCTTTGTAATTGCTACACTATTTGATCTCACTTTAGATGTTTCCATTTCAAATTTTAAAACGGAACTGCTAAAAAACGATACACTTGATACAAATCGCACAGAAGATTCTCAAGGTATTTTTAGATCGATCTTCGGACTTCCAAATTTGAAAATTGGAGTGACAGATTACAATGCGGAAGAAGGAATTTTTGAGATGATTCCGGGAAAAGAACTTCCTAGTTATATCTTAAACGGTAAAACCTCAGTAAAATGTGTTGACGCCTTATGTGATGTTTCATATTATACACTTTTTAAGCAAAACGAGATTTACGTAGTGACCAATACGGCGAAATATGCCGAATTGTATCCAGACAACAGACTCTATAAAAAGTTTAGAGATCAAGGCGTTGCAAGTTTTATATTAATCGCCGTTGTACACCATAATAAGGTATTGGCTGTGTTGGAGCTAACATCAAATGAAGTGAACGCGTTAAATACCATTAATGCTGTAAAGTTAAAAGATATCATGCCATTTATGGTGGAGTCGGTAGTGCGTTCAAAACAACTCGCCGAGAATGCAATTGAGTTACTTATTCAAAATGAATGTACCTCAATTCATCCCAGCGTGCATTGGAAATTCAAAAAAGAGGCCAAGCGCGTGATCACGCAACAAGCTAACGGTCAGCAGGCAGTTTTTAAAGAAATTGTGTTTGAAGATGTATATCCGTTATTTGGCCAAATAGACATAAAAGGTTCTTCGGAAGCAAGGAACGTGGCTACTCAGCAGGATCTTTTGCTACAATTGAAGCACATTTCAGAAATCATCGATAAAATCTACGCGATAGAAGAACTACCCATCTATGAACAATTAAAATATCGTGTCAACGATTATATTTCCGACCTAAAAGAAACTTTAAAAGTAAATAGCGAACGACAGGTTTTAAATTTCGTAAAATCTGAGATCTCGCCTTTATTTAAACATTTATCTAAGAAGTCGGATATTCTTAAAAGCTTAATTGCAGAATATTATGAACTTGTTGAGGATAATACGGGACTCGTTTATCATCACAGAAAAGATTATGATGAGAGCGTAATGAGTATCAACAAGCGTTTGGCGTCGATATTAGACAAAAAGCAGGTTGATGCCCAAGCCATGTATCCGCATTACTTTGAGCGTTTTAAAACCGATGGAATTGAGCACAATTTATATATTGGTGAATCCATTACAAAGCTCAATAGCTTTAATAAAATTTATTTATACAACCTACGTCTCTGGCAATTGCAAGTGATGTGCGAAATGGAGAATGCTTATTATAGAATGAAAAGCACATTGCCTATTCCGTTAGACGTGGCCTCTATGATTTTGGCCTTTAATAGCTCACTATCACTTCGTTTTAGAATGGATGAAAAACGTTTTGATGTTGATGGAACCTATAACGCACGTTATGAAGTGATCAAAAAGCGGGTTGATAAGGCGCACATCAAAGGAACGAATGAGCGTATAACGCAAGCAGGAAAGATCGCTATTGTTTATTCTCAAGGTGATGACGAAAAGGAATATCTAAAGTATATAGGATTTTTACAGTCTAAAAAATATCTTGATAAAGATGAAGAGATCGTAAAATTGGAAGATCTTCAAGGCGTGACTGGTTTAAAAGCTATTAGAGTAAGCGTTTTATATTCCAAAGGGAAATCCAACGCCAAAGAATACTACACCTATGAGGATCTTATGGAACAGCTAGAAAGCTAGGTTCCCGGTAAAGTTTCCACAATTTTTGTAACTTCTTCTACACTTTGTTCCGAAACACCAAAGGACACAGCAAAAGCAATGATCGAAATAATGGTACCTATGACGAATATGGTATACGTTAATCTAAGAATTCGGTATTTACGATCGAGGACCTTTCCTAAGAAATACAAATCCTTCGTCAACGAGCTATAGATGTAATCTTTATCTTTTAANAGCTCNGTTATNGCCCATTCGTACTGCGAAAGCTCCATTTTGTGGAAATTTCCGAAGAAGGTCAAATTCACACTNTTATTTTCAACATCTTCCTTTGTAAATTCACCNCGTGTCACATTAGGACGCGTGGCAATGACCGATAAGATCATTGTAGTGGCACTAGAGACTACAAATATGGCTGTAGGTATAACAAGGAAACTATTTGAGTCTAATTTTGAAAGTAAATTAGATAGTACCAATGAGATCATGATCGCATTTACAGAAAGTAAGATGTTCGCTTTTGTGTCTGCAATGTCACTTAGTTTGATGTGGTTCCGTAAAGCTACTCTATAAAAAGATTGAATGCCTCGCTCCGGACTGCTATTCTTAGCCTCAGCTTTGTATTTTGCTTTCAATTCTTCCTTTTTNAGCTTCTTTTTATCTTTTTTCTTGTTCTTCATAAGTTCAGCGAGATTCTTCTCCTTTTGTGGCTGCCAATTCTTAACAGCATAATCACTGTAATATTTATGTCTATTAATTAGAACATCAATATTTTCATCCCGCCATTCTCTCGGAGAGTAATGCTTGATCTCTTGCTCAATATATTCTTGTCTTAAAAATTCACTCGCTTCTTCAAAATACTTTTTTCCNAAGTGAGATGAATCTGCATCGCGTATAATTTCTTCCAACGGACTATGAGGCTCNCCTTTAAATTTTGTGGCTAAAATACATTTTTCAACGGCTTTGATAGTCCCGGCATCAACNTTGTGCTTGGTCAAGAATTCTATCGCTATTCTTGCACTCTCTTCCTCATGACCATCCCGACAAACNGTATAGCCTGTATCNTGGAGCAATGCTGCCAAACGTAGCACCTTCGCATCTTTAACATCGATTTGTGAGTTTTCAATTATATCATTTATACTTTTATAGACACGTTTTGAGTGTGTATAATTATGATATAGAAACGAGCCGTCAAGCTTCTCGTTAAAGAGATTCAAGATAAATTCGTCTGCTGCTTTTACAATGTCTGTCATGATTATAAATTAATGATCCAAATTACAAAAAAACAACCGTCAGTCATTTTATATGAACAAAATTAACAGCATTATAACTTTTATCGCTTCCTTTTTAGTCCTTAGCTGCGCCACGTATTCGCCTCAGTTTACTTCGGAAGAAAATTTAGTCGATACGTCACAAAAAAAAATGGATAAAACTTTTTATTTAGTTGGAGGTACTTCGGAAGACATTAAATCAGCCGCAGGTTTTAACGCCTTTACACAATTTCTTACTTCCGAAGGTACAGAAAAAGATCATGTGCTGTTTCTTGGAAACACCTTTGCTGATCTCGGAACAGAAGATGCTGAGCAAAAACAAGCTGCTAACGCGCTAAAAGATTTTAAAGGTGACATCACTGTAATTCCCGGTCAATATGATTGGCGTACGGGATCTAAAGGCCTTGATGCGCAAAGCGACCAATTAAAAGTACTCCTTAGAGATGACGACCTTATTATGCCGCTTGAGGGCTGCCCAATAGAGAGTATTGAGATTGAAAAGGATATTCAACTTATAATTATTGATACACAATGGTATCTTGAAGATTGGGATAAGCTTTCAGGGATCAATGATGATTGCGAAATTAAAACTCGAAAAAAGTTTATCACTGAGATCGAGGGCGAACTTAAAAAGAATAAAGATAAAACCATTCTTTTCGCCATGCACCATCCCATACTCACCAATGGCAAACACGGAGGGAAATTTGGCGCTGTAAATCAGCTTATACCTGCGCCAATTGTTGGTACACTCCTGACACAAGTACGCAGCAAAGGCGCTATTTCGATTCAAGATCGTTATAATGAGCGCTATGACGAACTCATGTCGCGTATGCAAGTTTTGACACGGGATCACGACCGACTCGTTTTTGTGTCTGGTCATGATGAATCTTTACAATATATACAGGATGGTATAACCAAACAGGTCATTTCTGGATCTATTGGTTCTCAAACACGTGCTGCTTTAGGAAAAAATGGACATTTTAGTTATGGAGGGCAAGGCTTTGCGGTCTTAGACATTTTTAAAGATGGTTCCTCTGCAGTTCGTTTTTATAAAGCCGATGAGAACGGAAAGGCAACGCTTATTTTTTCCGAAGAGATCATTAAAAAAACGCCTGAAGTTATTCTTAGTGATATTCCTAATAGCTACCCAAAAACTGTAAAGGCATCGGTATATAAAGATGCTGAAATTGAAAAAACAGGATTTTATAAAACTGTTTGGGGAGATCATTATCGAAACGTATATGGCACAGAGGTCACGGCACCTGTAGCTTTATTAGATACGCTATATGGTGGCCTGGAAGTAGTGCGCGCTGGTGGAGGGCACCAAACACGTTCCCTTCGATTGGTTGATAAAGATGGAAAAGACTACAACATGCGAGCGCTCAAAAAGAGTGCGGTTCAATTCATTCAAACCGTTATTTTAAAGGATAAAGAGGTGGAAGATGATTTCAGAAATACCATCTCTGAAGATCTCATCTTAGATTTTTATACGGCCGCGCATCCCTATGGAGCTTTTACCGTACCAAAATTATCAGAAGCTGCGGGTGTTTTTCATACCAATCCGAAGTTATTTTGGGTTCCGAAGCAAAAGAGCCTCGGGCAATTTAATGAAGATTATGGTGATGCACTATATATGATCGTAGAACGACCAGACAGGCCTTACGACGGAGCTATTTTTGATTTTGCCGATGATATTGAGAGTACAGATGATCTGCTTGATAAAATAAGAAGTGACGAAGAGAATGTGGTGGATGAAAAGGCATATATCCGTGCTCGAATGTTCGATATGCTTTTGGGCGATTGGGATCGCCATACCGACCAATGGCGTTGGGCTGAGTTTAAAAATCAAGAAGGGAAAGATGTTTTTGTGCCTATTCCCCGCGATCGCGATCAAGTTTATGCCAATTTTGATGGAGGAATTCTAGACGTGGTTCGTGCGTTATTTAGTACGTCGCGACAGTTTCAGGTATACGATNCCGAATTAAAACACACCAAGTGGTTTAATGCAGCTGGAATTAAACTAGATAGAGCTTTGTTGGAGAACTTCGGAAAGGAAGAGTGGAAGGCACAAGCCCAATATATTCANGAGCATGTTACCGATGCTATTATTGATGCGGCGTTTATGGATATGCCTTCTGAAGCGCAAGATGAAACAGCAATGGATATCAAACAGCGGCTAAAGGGGAGACGTGATAACCTCNTNAATATTGCTTCAGACTATTATGAATACTTTTCGAAGCTGCAAGTCGTTACAGGAACAGATAAAGATGATTATTTTGAAATTACCCGGCTACCTGAAGGAAAAACAAATGTAAAGACCTATCGTATTAAAGGTGGCGAAAAGGCTGAAATCATGGTAGATCGNACCTATGATAGCGCAGACACCAATGAACTTTGGATCTATGGTCTTGATGATGACGATGTCTTTGAGGTAATAGGAAACGGGAATAAACCGGTACCTATCAGAATCATTGGTGGTCAGAATAACGATACATACAAAATCACCAACGGAAAGAAAATTAAAGTGTACGATCATAAAAGTAAAAAGAATACCGTTGAAGAAAAAGGTGGCGCGGCTTTTCGTTTTACAGACAATTATAATTTTAACACCTACGATCCGCAAAAGCAGATCTTATCGTCCAATCTATTTTTACCAGCCATTGGTTTTAATCCGGATGATGGCTTTAAAATAGGAGTGAGCGACGTATATACAGTACAAGGTTTTCAAGGAAATCCGTTTAAAGAACAGCATCGTTTTGCTGCGGGATATTATGTAGGAACTGAAAGTTTTGATGTGAGTTATGAAGGTGAATTTGCTAACGTCTTCGGAAAATGGAACTTCTTGCTTGGCGCTAATTTCAGAAACCCAAGCTATGCGAAGAACTTTTTTGGCTTCGGAAATGAGACCATAAACCCAGATTATGAGAGTGATGATTTTGATAGAGAGTACAACCAAGTGCGACTTGGCGGTTACGGAGGTCACATAGGTATTGTTAATGATACACCNTACGGAAGTGTTTTTAAGTTAACCGCAAGTTTTGAGGGCGTGGAGGTTCAGCAAACCCCNAATCGTTTTATCACATTATTTCCGTATGATGATTTCGGTGAAACAAAGAATTTTATTAGTGCTACAGGAAGCTACGCNTATGAGAGCTATGACAACAAGGTGAATCCAACACGTGGAATGCACTTTGAAGTGGAAGCAGGAGCAACACAAAATNTTGANGACAGTGAAGGTGTTTTTGGGTTTGTGAATCCGCAATGGACACTGTACAACGCATTAACACAAAATAGAAAATTGGTTCTTAAGACAACGGCGCAAGGGCAAGTTCGATTGGGAAATAACTTTGAGTTCTATCAGGCAGCACAACTTGGTGGCGATAATGGCTTGCGAGGTTACCGAGATGAGCGTTTTACCGGTAGAAATGCAGCCGTTGGTAGTGCTGATGTACGTTATAGTTTTAAACGATTTAAAACAGGNATTGCNCCTGTTCAANTGGGTGTGTTTGGAGGTGCTGATGTGGGTCGCGTTTGGGTGTCGAATGACGANAGCGATGAACTTCANAGTGATTATGGTGGTGGTTTTTGGNTAAATGCCGCCGATGTATTAAGTGGAACGTTTAATTTATTTACCGGTGATGAAGGACTTCGATTTACCTTCGGAATCGCAGTGTCAATGTAACTTTATGAGTTTAAAAAAAATAGTTTTTAGTGTAAGCACGTTTCTTTTAATTTCTTGTGCGTCTACCTATGAAGCGCAATATTTATATCCAGAGGCTGAACCCGTTTTTCCTTCAAAAAAGAAAGTAGAGCGTACTTTTTATCTCGTCGGTGATGCAGGNATTTCTCCCATGGGTGGAATGAGTGATGCACTAACANCCCTAAANAATCTTATAACGAAAGAAGAGACCCAAGGAGATTACGCGATCTTTTTGGGAGATAATATTTATCCAGATGGGATGCCTGCAGAAGGCGATGTTGAACGAAAGTATGCCGAAAATCATATGGACGCCCAATTAAAATCCCTTAAAAATTTCGATGGTGAAACTATTTTTATTCCAGGAAATCACGATTGGTATAATGGCGGACTCGCAGGACTATTGCGGGAACAAGAATATTTAAAGGAAGCTTCGGGAAAGGATCTGTTAAAGCCTTCAGGAGGATGTCCTATTGAAAGTATTACAATTTCAGAACGCATTCAATTAATAACCATTGACACACAATGGTACTTGGAAGATTGGAATTCAGATCCCGCCATCAACGAGTTTTGCGATATTAAGACACGTGAAAAGTTTTTTATCGAACTCGATATAGAACTTCAGAAAAATCAAAACAAAACCATTTTGCTCGCCATGCACCATCCTATGTTTACAAACGGAACACATGGTGGATACTACGCGATTGAAAAACATTTATATCCAGTTCAGAAGAAAATTCCACTTCCTATTTTAGCATCTTTAGTGGCTCAAGTGAGGTCTCAAGGAGGAGTTTCGGTGCAGGATAGATATAACGAACTCTACAATAAATTGATGAATCGGTTGGCTAGTATTACGAAACAAAGCGATCGTTTAGTATTTGCTTCGGGACATGAGCACACCATGCATCATATTGAAAAAGATGGAATGATCCAGATCCAAACAGGTAATGGAGCCAAATCGAGTTACGCCACTATTGGTCGGTTTGGAGAGTTTAGTTACGGCGGACAAGGTTTTGCGGTGATGACAGTTTTTGAAGACGGTTCTTCTTGGGTACGCTATTTTTCAGTAGGAGAGAATTACAGTCCGAAATTACTCTTCGAAAAAGANATCATTCCGCCTTATACAAACTACGATACTTCCCAGTTGGCCGATATTGATAAACTTCCGAAGGAACAATCTGCCGCTATTTACAAGCCTGATAGTATCAATGAAGCACTATTCTTTAAAACCATTTGGGGACAAAAATATAAGGATGTATACGCAACGCCAGTTAAAGCAAAAGTGGGGAATCTTGATTCTATCTTTGGCGGGTTGCGCGTGGTTCGTGAAAATTCTTCCCAAAGCTATAAAGCCTTGCTTTTAAAAGATAAGGATGGAAATGAGTACAGCATGCGAGCACTTACCAAGAGCGCGCTGCAGTATCTTAAAAAAAGAGATGTTCCATTAGATCCTCAAAATGTAGAGGACGCTACAGATATTAATATCGATGACGAACTAACACGCCCAGATCAGTTTAGTTCTACGTTTTACACAGCTTCTCATCCCTATGCCGTGATGGCAATCCCTGTGATGGCAGACGCTATTGCCATTTTTAACACAAAACCACGGTTATTTTATATTCCGAAGCAAAAACCCTTAGGTGATTATAACGACACTTTTGGAGATGAGCTGTATTATGTTTCTATTGAACCCAACGAAAATAGCGAGGGACAACGCACTTTCGAATACCCAGACGATATTGAGTCTACAGATGATATTTTAATAAAACTTCGGCAACGAGGCGATATCTTTTTAGACGAAGAAAGCTATATTAAATCACGTCTTTTCGATATGTTGATCGGTGATTGGGATCGCGAGAGTGATCATTGGCGCTGGGCAGAATATTACAATCGCGATAGTTTAAATGTCTTTGTTCCTATTCCGAAGAACCGTGACGATGCGTTTTCAAATTTCGAAGGAACTATTCTGGATGTAGCAAAATCGATCTTCGGAAGTAATAATCAAAAACACGTCTACGACGCAAATCTTCGAGATCTGCAGTATTTTAATAAGGAAGGGATCATTCTAGATCGCGCACTATTGCAGCGATCTGGGCGAAATCAATGGACCTACCTCGCCAAGGAGATCCAGAATACAATTACCGATGAATTGATCGAAAAAGCCTTCGCTGAAATTCCTGAAGAAGTTCGCGAAGCAACCCTTGAAGAAATTAAGACCCTGCTGAAGGAGCGGCGTGAAAATTTAGTAACCATNGCNGATCGATATTACACCTACTTGGCGACGCAGCAAACCATTGCTGGAAGTAATTTTAACGACTTTTTTGAGATCACACGGCTTCCCAATGGTAGAACGAATGTAAAAGTATATCCTAATTATAGTGCAAAAGAAGGAGAACCTTCGGTTGATAGAACGTTTAAAATGGAAGATACCCATGAACTTTGGCTCTATGGGCTTGACGGTCAGGATACCTTTGAGATCAAAGGAGTTGATGAGGACGATCTGATGTTTGTACGAATGATCGGCGGACAAGGAATAGATACCTTTAAATTAATTAACGGAGAAAATTCAAAGGTGTACGATCACGAAAGTAGAGAATCGATTCTATTGGAAAAAAATGCTGGAAACATTCGATTTACTGATGTTTATACCTTAAATACATTTGATTACCGAAAGCAGATCGAACGCAATAATGGGTATGCCGCACTTGGAGGCTACAATCCAGATGATGGTGGTATTTTGGGCGCTCAATACACCTATCAAATAAATAGTTTTCAACGCAATCCGTTTTCACAAAAACACACGGCAAAAGTTGGTTATTATATTGGNACACATTCATTTGACATAGGCTATGAAGGTGAGTTTGCCAATATCATGAATAACCTAAATTTAAGTGTTAGCGCTTATGGAACAAGTGCCAATTATACGATGAATTACTTTGGCTACGGAAATGAAACTAAAAATCCAGAGGAAGACTTCGGTATTGATTATAATCGCGTGGATTTACAAACCATATCGACAAGTATTGGTCTTGTACGCAATTCTAGTTTTGGTAGTTATTTTAAATTTCAAACGAAATTTGACGCTATTACCCAAAATACATCGCTAAATGCAGCAAATCTTCCCAGAACCGAAGATCAAATGGATGAGACACAGTTCTTCGGAACCGTGGAGGGAATCTATAACTATCGAAGTTTTGATATTCCAACCGCGCCAACACGCGGTATGATGTTCGACCTGCACGCTGGAGCAACCGATAACCTCTCAGACCCTAGTCGATTATTTGGATTTTTACACACCCGACTTGGATTTTATAACAGCATATTTCAAAGCTCGAAGTGGGTTTTAAAAACAAATCTCCAAGCTGGATTTAATTTTAACAATACGTTTGAATTTTATCAAGGTATAAAATTGGGGGCAGACTCAGGATTACGTGGGTATCGCAGAGATCGTTTTACTGGTAAATCGAGTTTGGTAGGTAGCGCCGACATTCGGTATAGCTTTGATGAATTTCGCATTGAATTGATTCCTATTCATATGGGCGTTTATGTTGGAGCTGATATGGGAAAACTGTGGGTCCCGTCACAAACTTCAGATAAGTGGCATAACGATTATGGTGCTGGTCTTTGGCTCAATGGGTCTGGCGGATTAAACGGCTCTTTTAGTGCTTTTCGCTCCACGGAAGGAACGCGTTACAGCTTTGGTCTAGGCTTTTCATTTTAAGAATCGGTAAAATAGCATCGTGCAGAAAATCAAACGGATTCATTATTATCTCGTATTAGTGTTGCTTATCACTTCGTGTGCTACGTCAAAAATGCGTGTGGCAACAGATCATTCTTCGGAAATACTGCGAGTCTTTAATGACGCATCGCTTCTTTGTGGTTGGCGGTGCAATGGATTCAGAAAGTCAAGACGTACTCGCTGCGCTTCAAATAGAATTACAAAAGGAAACTTCCGAAGAGAAACACCTTATTTTTATTGGCGACAATGTTCAGGTAAAGAAAAAAGACACTATAACCGTAAAAGAACAATTAGATCGACAAATTACACTTCTAAAAACTACGGGAGCTAAAGGCTATATGGTGCCTGGTAATCGAGAGTGGGGATTTAACGGGGTAAAAGGATTAGAGTTTATAGAAGACTACCTTGAAGATAAACTGCAGCGTGAAGATGTATTAACTCCCAATAATGGATGCCCGTTAGAGAGTATCGATATTTCTAAAGACATTCAATTGATCACGATTGATAGTCAGTGGTATATTGAAGATTGGGACAAGCGCCCTGGTTTTAACGATAAATGCGATATAAAATCACGAGAAAAATTATTGAGTGAGTTAGAAGGTGAATTAAAAAAGAACGCCAATAAATTTATTGTTTTGGCGATGCATCACCCTGTATTTACCAATGGGATTCATGGTGGTAAATTTTCAGGAAGAGATCATTTATTTCCTTTAGGTGGTCATATTCCTGTTCCCGGGATTGCAAGCCTTATCACTGAAATTCGGTCACAAGGAGCTCCATCGGTGCAGGATAGATTCAGCAAACAATACCGAACATTGGCTGAAGAAGTCACGCACATGCTTTCAGAACCTAAACTGCGAGTGTTAGTTGTTTCGGGGCATGAAAAGAATTTACAATATATCGAAGAAGGTTTGATCAAACAGAGCATCTCAGGTTCAGTAAGTGATGGAAAACCTGCTTCCTTGGGCGATAACGGATTATTTTCTTATGGTGGTAACGGATACCATAGTGTTGAAATTTATAAGGATGGAAGCGTATGGATTCGGTTTTATTCGATCACTTCGGAAGGTACTTCGGAAGTACGCTTTCAGAAAAAGATATTTGATCCCACGCCAAAAATTGATCCTTCAGCATTTCCTACGTCCTTTCCGAAAACCATGACGGCTTCCGTTTATAAAAAAGAGGAAGTGGATAAATCTGAGTTTTTTAAATCATTTTGGGGAAATCATTATCGCGCAGTTTATGGAACGCCTGTTGAAGCTCAAGTTGCTGTTTTAGATACACTCTACGGCGGACTCGAAGTTGTGCGTCCTGGTGGCGGACATCAAACCCGTTCGTTACGTTTAGTGACCAAATCGGGTAAAGAATACAATATGAGAGCACTTAAAAAGAGTGCGGTTCAATTTCTAGAAACCACCGCGTTTAAAGGAGTTGATGGCGAACAGTATTTTTCAAATACACTCACCGAAGATTTGATTTCAGACTTTTATACCGCGGCGCATCCATATGGCGCATTTGCCATTCCCGAATTAGCGAAGTCGGCCGAAATTTATTACACAAAACCAAAATTGTATTTCGTTCCGAAGCAAAAACGATTGGGGAAATACAATGATGATTATGGCGATCAGCTTTATATGATCGTGGAGCGTCCTACCGATGATTTTAATGGTAGAAAGCACTTTGGAAATCCAGATGATATTGAAAGCACAGATGATGTGTTAAGTAAGCTACGTGAGGATGAAGATTATCGTATTGATGAACAAAGCTATATTAGAGCTCGAATTTTCGATATGCTTCTTGGTGATTGGGATCGACATAGCGATCAATGGCGATGGTCGGTTTTTGAGGATGCCGATGGTACAAAAGTTTTTGAGCCCATTCCGCGGGATCGGGATCAAGTGTTTGCCAACTTTGACGGGGCGTTTTTAAGCAGCTTGCGTAATGTCATGGGAGGCGTTAATCAGTTTGGCGTTTATGGTCCCACAATAAACGATATTGCATGGTTTAATAAAGCAGGAATAAAGTTAGATCGTGCACTCATAAAACGAAGTGACGAAGCGCTTTGGCTTTCTGAAGCACGCTTTCTGCAAAACGCTATGACACAAGAAACCCTGGACCGTGCTTTTTCGTCATTACCCGAAGCAGTGCAAGACAGTACCTTACTGGAGATCAAAAATCACTTTATGGGTCGCAAAGCGAATTTGGTGGACATAGTAGCTAACTACTACAAAACGTTTATCAAGTTTCAGATGCTTACCGGAACCGATAAGGATGATCATTTTGATGTTACACGATTCCCAAATGGAGTAACCAATATTAAGGCATATCGTATTAAAGATGGGGAAAAAGGGGCTTTGTTGTTTGATCGCACTTTTCGTAGTGACGAGACCGAAGAAATCTGGCTGTATGGTTTAGACGATAAAGATGTATTTCGGGTTGAAGGTAAAGGTGATCATGAGATCCTTATACGAATCATAGGCGGACAAGAAAAAGACAGCTATGATGTTAGGTATGGAAAAAAGATCAAGATCTATGACAGTAATACCAAAGAGAGCGAAGTGGAAAGTCGCGGAGGGGCTCATTTTAGATTTACCGACTTCTATGAGGCGAACATTTATAATTATCAGAAGGAACCCAGCAGTAGCGGTAGTATTTCCATTTCTTCGGAATATGATCCAGACGACGGAACGACCATATCGGTAGGATATAGTAAAGAACGGGTTGATTTTATTACCAATCCGTTTGGGCAACGTTTCGGTTTTAATATAGACTATAGCTTTCTTACCAAAGGTGTTGACTTGCATTTGGAAAAAACTTTTGCAGCTATTTTTAAGGATTATAATTTCGTTTTGGAAGGGCGCTTTACGTCAGATCAATTTACCGAAAACTTTTTTGGCTTCGGAAATGAAACCGAAAACTTTGATGATACCTTAGGAATCGATTTTAATCGGGTAGGGGTGAGTAGATACAACGCTGCTATGGGCGTAGAACGTGAGAGTGACTA